>Ga0209915_1003166_pt1 | contig 14765 bp, 9 predicted proteins | sample ThiBiot_750_plan_FD_183952 | JGI IMG/M metagenome (GOLD analysis project Ga0209915, IMG submission 183952) | Wastewater bioreactor microbial communities from Cape Town, South Africa - Thiocy_cont_750_plan (SPAdes) | ecosystem: Engineered > Bioreactor > Thiocyanate-remediating > Anaerobic-Aerobic ... | reverse complement strand
CCTACCAAATCAATACACATTCCAATGAATAGAATTGTATGAAATAGAATTTCAGATTTTCGAGCAATTGGTTCTTGTTTATTCCGTATAAAGAATGGTGTGTTAGTCAATTGAATGAATAGATTAGTTGATGTTCTTGATGAGCTATTCGAACTAATAAACATACGATCGGCATCATAATCAACTGTATGTAACCATAGACCTGAGTAAGTTGTGTTATCATCTTCAGTTAAACTTTCTGTAATATTAATTGATTTAGTCAACTGTAAATTTAGAAGTGGTTTTGATGATAGAATTCGATTAGTTTGCTTTAAAACTGTAGAAAAATTTAATTTTTGCAGATAATTATTTGTTATATGTTCATCAAATCCATGCAAACCAATCCGAACAGCTTCAATCTTTTCAGTGCTATTTACACGCAATTCAATGTGTGCATTATGAAACGGTAATTTTGCTGATAGATAAAGTATAAAATCATTTGTATAACATGAAAATGGTATTCGACTATTTTCATTGGCAATAAGTAAATTTATTTGACCGCAATGTACTAATGTATTTAATAATTCAATATTTAAATAAAATTCTTGTGAATCAAGAAGTTTAAAAATTGGTTTGTACTGCTGAAGAGAAACATCGATAAGTTGAAGGCTCGTTTGAAATTTTGCATTATAAAATTTATTTTCATTGCAAAAATTGCTCTCATCGCATACGTATGCCTCTGATGGATATCGATTATAATATGCAAATCCAAATCGAAGTGCATAGATACCAATAAAAATAATTGCAATAGAAATAAGACCACCAAACCATAACTGTCCATCGCCAATCAAATCAAAGCATCGAATAAATTTAATTAAATATTTTCGTTTCGAAAATTTCAATAAGCTAATTACTCCTATGATAACTAAAACAATGAATAAGACAATTAGTAAGATAAAGAATGGTGATTTCAAATTCCAATTGGTTTCAAATAGATGAAATAAGAGTATATCATCAAAAATATCCATATCCGGTGATTCTGGATAGATCCCATTTTGTTTAGTATCATTCAACCAATTAATTTCAGTGATTGCTTCTAATGAACAATGCGCTTTATTTGTACATTGAGGACAAGTTATACTAATGTTTCGATTGAATTGATTATCCAATAATGAAATATTTGTTTTCATTGGTTGACAAATACTACATGGCCAAACACCAATATCATTTTTATATGTACGAGGATGGCATTGAACACCATTTGGAGTGAAAGACAGAGTGTTTGGACCAATATGCTTTGTTGACATATAATAAGTTGAATAATATCCTGGTAATGATGGTGGAATGATTATAAGTGCATCAACATTATCATATATATATAACGTCGAATAAATAGACATACTCGATACGATACGTGTATTAAGTGCACCGAATTCTGTAGGATAATCATTTTCTCCAGTTGAAAACTGTGAAAATTCTGTTGTATCATTTGTAATTTGATTATTTGCTAGCATATCATAGAAATATAATATTGAAAGTTTATCATCCGAGCTACGACGTTTACCGACTGCAACTACAACCAATATTTTGCCTTGATTCAGCCATACAAATTCTACTCCATAGTGATAACGGTAATAATCAGGACGATTCAATGTTTTCGAACTAACATTTTGTAATGTCGTATTGAAAAACAGAACATAAACGGTATTCAATTGAGGAACACCAACAAAAATAGTTCGATTGGTAGTAATAGATATACTTGGTTTGAGTAGGTCATCAACAAAACCTGTCGATATCCAACTATCGAGAAAATCGATCTCACATGTTGAATTGATATAACAACTTATTTCCATCACATAAAGTTTTGCTCGATAGAATAACTTCCCAGGTTCAGTTATCGGAGCCTGAAATTGACCAATAATATATATGAAAGGTGTTATAATTTCGATTTCGTGAGCATAGAAGTTCTCTAAATCTGGCCATGTTATATTCTTATGCCAGTATGACAAATTAATTAAATCAAAGAATAATATTGTTTTAAAAAGAGAAATAACTGCAAATTTACCCCGAGAATCAACATTACTTTTAAGCACTAAGTTTTTTGTATGATAATCTGTTTCATTAAAAGATACTGTTTGTTTGATAATTTCATTATCATGACAATTAACAGTAACTTTTGACATGTATGGATTTTGGTCAATCACACCTGTAACAACAAAATATAATTGTGTTTCATTTTGTTCTCTACCCAATGCAATTGATCTAATATTTCGAAGTTCTTTATCGCTGATTTGTAATGTTCTATTATTCGATAAACATTGGTATTGAATGACATGTTCAATTGTTTGCTGCGATATACTGAGCCAAACAAATAGATGTCTATTTAGCACTAGTTTTCGATCGGGAAGCGTAACTATATCTGTTCGTATACAACGAACTATAAGCAGTAAGATTAAGAAACTTTTCATTTTGACTGTCTATTCGTCTATGATAGTTCTTTTTATAAGAATAAGAACGTACTTGAATTTCATTAATAGGCAATTGACTATTCAGTTTTATGTTACTATTCAAACTAACACGAGATTTAGCATACATATCGTTACTTGTTCATTAAAATATTTATATCGAAATGTAAAGGAGAAAACAAAAAAGCGTTATTATTTGTATATTGACAATTTTTGCCAATGGAATGTATACAAAATTTGATTAATAGTAATTACCAATGCTAAAATAAACGCTTGATCTTCGTTTTCTACGATTTTAACATGGTAATTGTCGGATACAGCCAAGAATTTCTTATCGAATTTTGCTATTTTTCGATTATCTTTTGTTAATCGAAATGAATGTGCTAATAGATCTTCGGCTTCGAGTTCATATGGACCATAGACCGAATCGATTGTAAATTTTTTATGAAAAAATGTCAATTTTTGTTTGACATGTGCTAATGAACGATCGGCAGACATAATATGAAAAGTTGGATGAAGATGAAGAAGTTCTTGTCGAATTTTAATTAATGGACTATAATAAATCGAAATTAAATTTTGACTAAAAGATTAGATTATTTACTTTCCATTGATATCTTCTAATACAAGACGATCACCAATCGATAGAACTTTGGACTTAACAATAAACATATCATGTTCACGGTCATCTTTGATTTTAAATTGATCACCGATAGAAAAAAGCTTTTCACGAACTTGATAACGACGATATGTTGGACGAGATCGACTTGTCATTGCTTCAGCAAATATAACTGTAAAAATTTTATTTGCATGTTTATATGCTTATAAACACTCATTTTTTTTCTCGTGACTGTTTGTACAATGAATCATTGCAGAAATAATTGAATTTTAATTCGACGCTACTCGAAACATGTACAAAAAGAACATAAAAATTAGTCATATTATTTCTCTTGTGAATTTAAAGTAGAAAATAAAATTCTCTTTTATATTTATTATATTCATTTTATGTTATTGCACCATTAGTTGAAACTACGACTAAGATATATATCGTTGTGATGTGAATGAGTTCTCTTTACATGACAATGAATAGTAAGAAAAGAAAAATGAGAATCGTTGCCTATAACCTGCTGTGAATTGATTTTTCAATATTTACCGATTGAACCTTTGGTATCTGCTGCATTAACGTGTAAAACTTGATACAATATTCTAAGTTCCAACCGATTCTGTTTCAATAAACAAACAAAATTAACATTGTTGAATGAAATCCAATTGATTCATATTTCGAATTCGAAAATTCCACGTCATATCAATAGAATCGAACTCGGCGAATATAAAAAGGGCTTGTGTATAAATACCTTGTCCACTTTTCAATTTGCTTTCACATCTTTACCTGTTCTCAAACTATGTTTTGTTTCGTTAATTGAATATTTTGTCATACATCTATTCCAATGTATTTCACCAACATTAAAACGATTAATATTAGCAATTCAACCGCAATCAAAATCGGATGCATCCTGTTTATTCATACTTTCATCATTACATCTTCTCTTCAATTTAACTCATTTTTCAATTCTCGCAGCATCACGTTTAAAAATTGAATTTAGTATTGATAAATATTTCAAATAATTGTCAAAACTAGAACGATTAGTCGTCCAACAAGATAATTACGCATGGAAACAAAGTCGAATAGAACAATCGAATGCTATTACATTATTGCCAAATCTAAAATATCTTCAATGGTTTAATATAATACCAAATGATTTGAAAATCTTATCGTCAATTTCTTCTCAAACTCAATTACAATTCATTCATATGGAAAATACATTGATCACAAATGAAATACTCTATTACTTAAGTCAAATTTTAACAATCAATTCAATAAAAAGTAAATTAAACATTGATGGATTTAAATATTTACTTGCATTAAAAGATACTCTAAAAGAATTAGAAATTAGCACGAAAAATATTATCTATAATGAAATAATGATTATTCAACATCCAGCAGTATCAGATTGTACTGAAAATGAGTATCAAGTTGATTTAAATTCTGAACATATTGATATTTTCCAGCAATTTATTTATTTGAAAAGTTTAGCTTTTAATAAAATTAATATCCCAAGAAAAGATTTGGAAAATTTATTAACGCATCTTGGTCCATATGGAAATTTGAAGGTTTTAGATTTCGAATCGATGGATTAATATATTCTACAAAACCGTAAAATGTTTTGTCACTGTTGTAGCTGTTTGTATATTAAAATTCATACTTACAAATTTTAGTTGCCCTCATCCTCTCGGCGCTTTCGCCATTCTTTTTCCGATGATAACGCATCGTGAAGAGTCCATGATGTTGCGTTACCTGCTTTATCACGTTCTTCATCCGTTGATACAGAAAGATACGCCGCTTGATGATCGGCTAAATCTTGGTATATTCGTTGCACTTCTGTTTCCAACTGCGCTGCCTAAAACACACAAGGGGGAAACAGCAGTCAAGACTTCAAGATTCCAAAAGACTTTAAAAGACATCTCCTTATGTTACTTAGCTTTTTTCGAAATACTTCAATAGACTTCCAAGAGTAAGAAAGACTTATAAAGCCTTGAAATGATTTCGAAAGACTAAAATCGATTTCAAGAGACTTCAAGGACTTCTGGAGACTTCAATAGACTTCTAGGGACTCCAAAGGTCTTAAAGAGACATCATGGGACTTCAAAGGATTTTATTAGGCCTTGTTCGTATAGGAGCAGACACAAGGGAGAAAAGCAGCTCCTAGATCCTCATGGATCCTAACTGAGTCTAGGATCCACCAGGATCCGCATTTCCCCCCTTGCGTTGATTGTTGCTGTAGATGTCCTTATGAGTTCCTTTATTGGTAACCAAAAGACAAGATGATAGAGAGAAGAACAAGAATAGATATAGAGAACGAATGGATAAAGACTGACAAATAACATGATGTATGTACGATTATATTATATATATATACACAAGGAGGAATAATCCTATGTCATAGAAATACCTCGAAAGGGATATCTCCATATATATGTCTATGGAATATACCTACAGTTACTACTGGATACTGCATGAGTCCGATCGGAAGGTGACATCTCAGGTGGTTTCCTCGTAAGAGGAATAAAACCTACCGTGGGATATAGTTCACTGGTGCCCATGGCGACGTTGGCACTTGGATCACGAGCATTGCTATTGTCATCGACATCGGCAACAGGATCACGAGCGTTGCTATTGTCATCGACATTGGTATTCATGTTGTTTCCCTTGGCTGACATTATATAAAAATGTGAGGTTCTCTATCTAAACTATGACAACAGCCACCAGATGAACTGTAGGCTATCAGTGTGATCACGGGATCGCTATACGGAAAGAGAAAACTCACGTAATAAATCAAATTCTTACCGTTATGGCCACTTGAAAAGAATGAAAGTTTCGGTGTATACGGGTTTATTTCGATGAAAATAATAAGTGCATACGAAAATGCGAACAAAACAACGTGTTACTATAATATGGAAAACGAGAACTCTGAGACAAAGAAAAGAAAACATATACGTATATCAAAGAAAAGGAGAACTAGACGTCGACATGACGTCATAATATAGAAATATAGTATTGCATCATAACCCTGGATCACTGATCCTCAGTATCATCCAAAGATATGAAACAATCTATGGAACATAGAAATGAAAAGAAAAGAAAAATAACGTTAGCGGCACGTAGTGACATCTAGTGACGCTAACAAAAAATTAATGTAAATTAACTGTATCTAGAAAAGAGTCAAATTTATTATATCAGGTTAAACAGCAGTGTAAGAGTATATCTTTGGATCGAATACACAATCAAACATTTTATTCGTGTTCGAAAAACAAGACGAAGCTTCTCCAAGAGAAAGGCAAAAGCGTGTACATATACCTAGAAGTTCTGATTATGGTCAGCAATTTCAGGAGCCCAATAGGTTGATGGTTGATCCGGTTGGTTATCAGTCTTGATAATATCTCTCGAATAGTTCAAGTGAAGTGAGAAACATTGATAATTTAAATACTACTCTTACGATAATTATTCAATGCAAATGATGATAACGATGAGAATCTTGATCTATCTTATTTTACATTTAAAAACATTCATTAGTCCGTCATGATAATCATGCATAAAGAAAATAAAAATGAAATTTGCCAGGATTTCTGACTCAGGAATGGGAACCGAACCCATGCTCATTTTCATGAACTGCCTCTTGAGGGAAACGCCTTAACCACTCTGACATGATTTAAAATTACATATAGAGAAAATTTAGTTTAATAAAATATTCTTTCGAAATTCGAAAAAGTTGTGATCACTATATGATCATTCATCAGTATGCCTGAAAACATCATGCTGATTCAAAATAATGAAAAAAAAACAAATGATTTTTTTATTTCTTTGATGACACAGTTACATTGCCATATTTTTCGAGCCATTTCAATTCTTCACGTATTTTAATTAATTCATGCCATGGATTACTACCTATATCATGTGATTCACCTGGTAAAATAATTAATTTCGTTGTAACATTGAGTGAATGTAAAGCTCGTTCTAAAATGAAATTTTCTACTGGTGGAACTCGTGTATCACCGCCAGGTACAACAATATGTGTTGGTGTATGAACACGATCCATTTGAAAGATCGCCGACTCTTGTTGATATAAACCAGGCACTTGCCATGGATAACCACCGAAGAGATAAACACCTTCAATAGGTTCATCACTTAAACCCCAATCAGCAACATGTTCAACTGAACCAGCACCAGTAACTGCAGCATTAAATCGAGTTGTTTGAGTAATTAACCAATTAGTAAGATAAGAACCATAACTGTATCCACCGACGGTAAGTCTTGTCGAATCAGCAATACCATCACGAACCAAAGCATCAACACCAGATAGAATATCTTTGCCTGGTCGTGAAAGAATTTCATAACGAACACCTTGTAAAAATTCATCGCCATAACCTATAAAATACAAGATTTTCGTCTTCTGTTTTTTCTTTCTTTATAAAATATATTAGGTTAGATTACCAATCGAACCACGATAGTTCGGTTGCAAAACAAGCCATCCTGCTGTAGCCATCATTACAGCACATTTATACCAATTGGCAAGAAGTATATTTAAATCACCACGATAGGGACCACCATGAATAAGAACGAATAATGGTAGATTTTTTTCTTCGAATTTATCCGGTGGATAGAGAAGAACACCTTCGATTGGAGTTTTATCTTCTTCATTGATCCATCGATAAGGTTTGCCTAGCGGAAGATTACGATTAGAAAATAATTGATTTTCATTCGTGATATTTTGAGCTTCAGTTAATTGATTAACATTATTTGCAACATAAACTTCAAGTGGCTTCTGATAATTTGAATAGAGAAAAGCAATTGTCGAACTATTACTATTTGATGCAGTTGCAATATTTTGATAGCTTCCAGGCCAACCATTTTGTTTGACTAATTCATCTTTTACTGATCGTTGTGTGTAAGCTTGAATTTCTGTACTTAATTGTCCGAATAGAACAACACCTCCTCGTCCACCTTGCAATAGTTGATATTCATTTATTTGACCAGTATATTGAGTTGCCCAACGTTCGATTTGCCGAGTTGTAACATTTAACGTATAGAGTCGACCTTGACTTTCAAGATACGGTCCTTCCAATGATCCTGAATGAGTAACAGTAAAGAAAAGTGATCCATCAACAGCCCATTTAAGATCAGCTTCAATAGCTAAATTATATGTCAATCGAACTGGAACCAATGGTGAAGTTTTCGTTAAATCAAGTGAATAAAGTTCATAATCGACCATTTGTTCCATCATCAATGACGGTGGTTGTGTTGAAAATACTAATTGTTTTCCATCAGGTGAACAAACAATTTCAACAACACGTAATGAAATATTGACTAAAAGTTCAATATGCGATACAGTCATGTTTTCAATGTCAACTCGATAGATTGTATCGCCTCTATATTGTTCTCGATATTCAATAACATCTCGCCATTCACGTTCGTGTGCAGCTTTCTGTTCGTCTGACCATGGTGTACGTGTCGCAAAATAAATACTTGACGACGTTGGCGACCATGTATATGTATGAATGTATTCTTTACTTATTGGAAGAGGATAGAGTTTGTTAGTACGAGTGGAATATAGATGAATGTAATTCATATTATCTGGTGAATCTTCGGATAAGATCAAAGCAATGAAATCATCTTTCCATCGAGGATCGAATGAACTTGCTTGTGTAGTTATTAATATTCGATCTTTTTCTTTCAATCGATATAAATGAAGATGTTCTTCGCTTACATTTCGATCCCATATACGATGACTTGTTTGAACGAGAACAGCTTCTCCATCATTAGGCGAAAGGCCAACATATGAAAATGAAGTATAATTAAAAAATTCTTCGAGTGTTAATTTGGGTTTTGCTGACGAACAGCTACTGACCCAGATAAACAAAAGAGTAATAAGAAGTCGCATTTTTTTTCTCTAAACTCCAAGGGCAACAAAAAATGGCCGTTTTATTATATACAAAAGAAAATGTTCTGTTATCTAACAAAGATAACTATCGGCACTTGCTACAACCATATATTTAAGATTAAAAATGCATTGTTACCATCTCTGTCAATAACAGTATAATACAACGAATTATTTTCTTTTAATTGATTTAATACATCCGTGTAATAATTTCTAAATTTCTCAGAATCCAATAGCCACATTCCTAATATTAGCATTGTCATCGATTTGAATTTTGCTCGTATATCATCAATAAACTGAGAAAATGTTTCGTAACTGTTTCCTATAGAATCTTGTTCAATCCAAAGTCTCATTGCTTTTAAATTCGGAAAAATTGTTGATAATTCAATAAAAAACGTACGTTTATCGTAATTTGATTCCGAACGTCCCATACTTGTTGACATTTGAAGATATTGGATTTTCGATAGATTTTCTTGTCCATGTGGAATCATTTCTTTCAAACGATGACATATTTTTATCGTACCTTCACCACTGCAATCCATTTTAATATGTTGTAACTTTGATGATGAAATAGCTATAATTTTTGCAGTGCACATTCGCATTTCATCTGAACAATCATCAATAGGATCCACGAAATGTATTGTTTGCAAATTAGCAAATGAATCTGCGTTTAATTTCCATGTTCTTGGTACTCCTGACATGCAGTCAACATCCAATGTATCACAATTTATTGATCGATATGTAACATGAGTCAAAGAGAATGATTGTCGACATTTGAGTCTTTCTGAGAATGTATCGAACGGTTGAGGTCTAGGAATTGTAAATACATTATAAGTCGATTCGGGTAATTTTTCGACATTCATGAAGAGTGAATCAGGTCGATGGATAGTATTAATACAATATTCGAAGTTTTGAAGATGATTCAAATCACTAATGATATTTTGAAATTTATTAAAATCAACGAAATCTTTATCACGAATACTGATACCAATTAAAGTTAATGAATGCAATTGATTTTTGAACAAATTTACGAACGATTTGACTGTTTCAACTGATAGTGAACTCTTTATCATCCATGAACGAAATGCACCGAATTCTAATTGTAATTTTTGTAATTGTTTTGGGATTTCGATTAATCCTGCAACCATATCGAATCCTATAACTGATAAACTGAGTTTTTCAATGTTTGGTACAAACGAAAGAAGTTTCATTGTTTCATTCATTGTTTTTAAATTTATTGTCAATTGTTTAATTGAAGGCATGATTGATAAACCATTGAAATTGAAATCGATATATTCCAAGATTAGAGTTAGATTTTCTAATTTTGGTGATATACAAGAACTTATTATATTCAATGTTTCTTCTTTGATAAACATCACTGTCATTTCAGATAAAAATGGTAAATGTAAAGCGTCAACAAAGAATTGTCGTTCATTAACTACAAGTATTTCATGTTCAGTTACGTTTTTCGCACATTTAATGTGTATCGATTGTAGATTGTTGAAGTTACGAATATTTTCTTGGAATAATTCAAGTTGATGAATACCTCCAAGTTTAAGTGATCGAATGTTTTGTATGAACAATGGAAGAATTTTATCATAGAAAAACCAAAAATGTTCATAGGATAACTTGTCATTTGACAGATCAAATTCATAAACATATGGTAAAATAATCTGTTGGAATCTCTGATTTAAATTCGTGAATGCATATAGCAGATCAAATTTGTGTAAATAAGACGAAATAATCAGAAATAATTCGTCAGGCAAACCTTCTAAACAGCTCATTTTTTTCTATAAGACAGCAACAACAAAAAAAAACAGATGTAAACAAGAATGAAGCAGTATTGTGCAATTACAAAACAATAATGACTCAGTGTTTTAAAATCGTGTTACAGAATCAGTTCCGTTATGAATCTTATTTTTTTCTTCGGATTCATGTTTAATACGTGGTCCAATATAATGTTTTCGTGCACCACCAACATACCAATAAATAATTGAAAACAGAAAGATTCCTATCAAGATAACGACTGCATAATTCATGTTTTCAGCAGTTACTGGTCGATTTGTTGGCATTAAAAATATTATCGTGGCGAAGAAAGTCCAGATGACTGCACATGCATTCATTAATCGAGAAAATCTACCTAAATTCCACGGGCCTTGAGTATAACCACCAACACTTGAACTATAAACTAATTTACAAATAATCGGAATACAATAGCTCCAATCAAGTGCAATAGCGCAAACATTGAAAATAGCTACGATAGCTGTAGTTGAACCGAGACCAATCAAATCGATTCCTATAGCGAGAGCAACATTAAACCAAACAGCTAACAATGGAGTTTGTGTGTAACTATTGATTCGAAGCCAAACTTTCGAAAATGGAAGAAGTTCATCACGTGAATAAGCAAATATAGTTCTTGCATTGGCTTGTAGTGCAGCAATACCACAAAAATTAAGAATAATAAATGCAAAGACAGTAAAAGCGATACCACCTTTAACACCGAGAACGTTATAAAAAAGTTGAACAAACGGTTGACCTGTTGGTGATGAAAGTAAACTATTGATATCACCCATGGTGAAAGCAAGGACAATATTGAAGATGAAACCGAGACCATAGGTAAGAAAAAGTGCAGAAGCAATGGCTTGTGGCGCACGTATAGCAGCATTTTGAATTTCTTCGGCGATATGTGCTGTTGCATCATAATCAGTCATTGCCCAAGAAACCGAAAGAAATCCGAATAAGAAAGAAAATCCAACTGGATTCCAACCACTATGCGATTGAACATCGACAAATACATATTTAGCTGAATGTTTTTCTTTTTGACATACTAATAATGTAATAATTGCTGATGTTAAAACAGCAACATGAAAGATCGCATACCATTTGGTAATACGATCCAGCCATTTTGTGCTCAAACTATTAATAGAACCGTGTAAAATGATAATGGCAGCTGTAACACCAACAGTATGAGCAGCCGTCGGTTGATAACGTAGATCACTTCCTAAACTCACAGCAGCTAGTAAGAGTTGTGCACATCCATAATCAGTCGATGCAACACCAGCAACTTGCCCGAGAAAATTTAACCAACCACAAATCCATGAAGTTAATGGAACATGTGTGGTTGGAACAAGATATTTCAATGTAAAATAGAGTCCACCCGATGTTGGATAAGCAGAAACGAGTTCAGCAACACTTAAACCGATGCACATACAACCTGCACCCGCAATTAACCAACACCATACGAGCGCTGGTGCGCCACCTGCTTGTAATCCGTATATCATCGTCGTTGCGATCGTCGCATAGAGAGCAGAAATTGAAAAAGCAAAAGAAAATGAAGCGAGTCGACCAAATTCACGTTTGAACACAGGCTGATAGCCCAGTTCGAGAATTTGTTGATCACCTTGATCCGATTGGTCACCACTGGTATTCGTTGTATCTTTATCATCGGTTGAATTTCTCTGTGCTTGTTTTATGGTCATGATTGGTATGATTGGTGTAATGTGACCTGTTTTTATGCAAAAGAATATATCTCGAGAGAATTTTTATCTATTAAGTGTACATGAGTAGTGATTGCCATTGAGATAGCGAGGTTCTGTACACCTTTTTATGATTGTTTGTTTGAAATGAAGGTTTTATTTTGAATATCACGCTTTTTCGTTTTCTTTATATATAAAACGACATTTTCTTTTCTTTCGATATGCATTTATATAACTGTTGAATAGAAAAAGAAATGAAATGAAATGAATGAATGAAGGAAGACGAACAATATCAATCGCATGTTCGATCTTTACATAAAAAACAGTGATGCATACGATGACTGTATCTATTTTATGTCGATAAGAATTCAACAATCATATGCGTCATTATTATAAATAAATTCTTCCAAATGTGGAAATATTGAATTTGTACCGGAAACTTATTTTAGTTGATCTACTAAGTTTTGTGATAAATTTTTTAATCCCCGTGATAATAGAAATAGATCTGTATCACCATATTCCTGTCGATCTAGATTATATGAAAGTGTGAGTTCTTCTAAACTAGCCAATGTCGATAGAATGATAAATGAAGGAAAAGAGATCGATAATCCAAGGCGGAAAGAGCAGAGACTTCGCGTCTGAAGTCATATGAAGTCTATCTGAATAAATGAAAATTTTCGAAGTCCCTCGGAGTCCCTTGAAGTCACTAAAGTCCCTAGAAGTCTATTGAAGTCTAATGAAATCGTAGAAGTCTCGGAAAGTCTATTGAAGTATTTCGAAAAAAGCGAAGTCACATAGAGGAAGTCTTTTAAAGTCTTTAGAAGTCTTTGGAATCTCGAAGTCTGCTGTTTCCCCCTTGCAAACAACACATGCTGTTCTCTTCTAAATTTGATTGAGTTTAGAAACTTATGATATTCGAATTCAATTAGAAATTTTCAATGATATTCAAGAAAAAGCTCATAAATATATCACATCTAATTGTTTCAATAAGAATTTTCATTGTAGACGATTGGTTGGAATTAGCGACAAATATTTCACCTAAAATGCGTATACATTAACCGCCGACCATATATGATATAAGCAAGAACAATGTACACACTGTGTGTATGTATATAAATAAGCAGAAAAAGATAGATAAGAATTAGATGTTTCGTTATTATAATATTGAGAAATATGTTTAACTCTTTGAATAATGTTCATTGTTTGTACTATGTCTCATCATCAATATTAACAACTCTGGAATCGTTGCCTAATGAATTATTACTTGAAATGTTTCGTTATGCATCTGTCTCAGATCTTTTTTACAGTTGGTTAAACCTCAATGAGCGTTTCAATGCTATAATATCTTGTTTATCTATTAGAGTATTTTATAGTATACCACGATGGTAAGTAGATAGATAATTATTAATTAAAGGATTAACATAAAATTGATGTTTTTTTTAACTTTAGTGCGCGATTCAGTCCGTGGTGGGATGTATGGAAAGATTCGAGTGATGATATGTTCGACTCTCTTCGTTATTTTGCATCTCAAATCGATTGTCTTCGAATTGATGAAAATCTTCCATTCAATGTGCTAAATCAAATAAATATTCTTGATTATTCGAATGTTCGCATATTGAAAATTTGTAAGTTAGATACAATTCAATGCGATGCTATTCGACCAGAGAATTTTCCTCGTCTCAAACATCTTTCTCTTGAACAAACAGAGAATTTCAGTTTGGAAGTCTTGTGTCAATTTAAATCACTTCATTCATGTGAAATTCAATCACTTAATCTGACAAGTGAATATTCGAATCTCTCGTCCTGTATTCGATCAATGTTTCTTCGGCGCTGTCATCCATCTGACATGCCCTGTCTTCTGCATTGTTTTCCGCAAATGACTTTTCTCAAAATCTGCATTACTTTATCTACAAATGATTTTGAAACATGGAAACCAACAGTTAATTTAGTTCATTCCAATATGAAATCATTCGATGTCTATTTTTTGGATTATTATTTCTCTCCAGAAGAAACAACTGTAAATAAGTGTGATTATGTTTCACAATTCTTAAAATGGATAACATTTGATCCATGTATTCGATATCGTCTGTCTTTGATTAATACACGAAATTTCAATTTTCAACAATTACCGCATATCCTCCATCAACTTAGATTTACTCGTTTGTTACTTCGTTTCGTTTGGCTTTCTAAATATGTATCACTGCCAAATATCGATTGTATTCGACAAATACCATTATTCAATCAACTTCAAATGTTAAACAGTGATTCACTAGGCGCCTTATATCACATTATATGGAACAACACATTACTCTCCAATTCCTGATCTCTTCATAGTTTTTTCTGTCTTTCGAATA
>Ga0209915_1003164_pt1 | contig 14776 bp, 23 predicted proteins | sample ThiBiot_750_plan_FD_183952 | JGI IMG/M metagenome (GOLD analysis project Ga0209915, IMG submission 183952) | Wastewater bioreactor microbial communities from Cape Town, South Africa - Thiocy_cont_750_plan (SPAdes) | ecosystem: Engineered > Bioreactor > Thiocyanate-remediating > Anaerobic-Aerobic... | reverse complement strand
TCATTAAGTTAAAACACCCAGATTTATAAAGCCACGCTTTAGCTTACCTCGAATATCTCTGTCTAAAGGAACTACGCGATTTTCTGCTATAATTAAATTTTTTACGACGCGCAAAGCGTAATGCTTGCAAACGAGCGCGTTCGCAAAATCTTTGATAAACCTGAAGCATGTTTGCAATTTTTGCGATTAAAATCGTTTTAGCTACAAGTTGATTTGCAAAAAGAACTGATCCAAATGCATCATCATTTCCTGGTATCGGATATAACAGCGAATGAGGGTACGAATCTGTATCCGCAATACCAGCTGCCGGAATATGAAGCGCATACGTTTCCCCGCTTCCCCAAAAACTCGATTTTGCACTATTAAAAAACACAGCCGACGGTAATGATTTTAAAACAGATAAGCCTAGAAATGAGTTTTTTAATACAAACCTAGCACGAGACAAAGAGCTAGAATTACTATATTTTAAAGAACGTCGATACATTCTTCATATACTTTTAAAATTAGTTAATGCACCACCAACTCAACGACCCGTGACGTATGCTTCACCAACAGATTGAGCAACATCACGCGTAATAGACGTTGCGTAATGACGCTCATTTACAAGTAATGAATGACGACGAGCTTTCGCTACAGATCGAACAATTTCTAAAAAATAACGAAAATTAATGATCGTTTGCGATAAATTGATAATCGTAAAACGTTGCCGAACTCCATAAATAAATCAATGTGAGCTAAGTAAACTAAATTTAGAAGAAGCCCCCAATTGCACATTATGTTGCAAGAGTTGCAACAACGTAAATTCAACAAAATTACGACGACTTTTAGGTCGCTTTAAAATTTTATCTAATAAAAAAAAACGCATAAAATTTTATAAGGAAATAAATAAGATTATTTTTTTTTAGTTCAAATAAACGAACGATTTTCAAGCGCTTCGCGATAAACAATAATTTTTTTGTCAAATGCAGCGTTTTTAGTAGCGGTATAAATAGAGTGCAAAAGATGTTGGACACGATCTAACGTAATCAATCCGCGGCTATCTTGGGCTGATTGTAAAACAAATTTAATAGCATACAATCGCCGACGATGCTCAGTAATAGGCGCAGGAACCTTGTAAAAAACTGAACCAACACGAACTGGCCGTAAAAAAACTAGCGGCCGTAAACTAAGCATTGAATAATAAAAAACATCCAAAGGTGCAATACTCGTTTTATTTTTTAACGACATTAAAAGGGTCGAAAAAAAACGCTCCGCTGTCAATTTGCGACCACGCCAAATTAATGAATTAATGAAATGACTTTTAATAGCTCTAATTTTCATAAAAATAATTATTCAGGACGTTTAATACCAAATTTTGAACGACGTGCTTTTCGCTGAAATTCTTCAGTTGCAACAAAGTCAAGCAACCCGCGCATTAAAGCATAATTAACCCCTGGTAGATCTTTCGCGCTTCCACCACGAACTAAAATCGCACCATGTTCGTGCAAATTATGGCCTTTTCCTGGGACCGTCGCAAAAACACGTTTATAATTGAACGGTAACCGCACCTTAGCAATACTCCGTTTAGCAGAATTAGGCTTACGTGGTGTCATAGTTGTCAATTTATAAATTATTCCGCGGCGCTGTGGAGCTCCGGCTAACGCAAGTAATCGCGGACGCCGATATCGACGCTGCCGCGCATCTTTCATTAGTTGTTTCGCAGTTGGCATAATATAATTATTATACAGGCTTAAATGGAAAAGACACTAAAAAATTTTCAACGGGTGCGACGCACAAGGTGTCCACCGGAGTTTGCAACATGACTGGAACCGTAGATAAAGTTGAGTTCAAGGCACTTAAAGTCTCAAGTAATATAGTACGCGGCGTGTTCTTAACGTCGTACAATGATCGAACTGCGGTATTGCTTTTTGCAAAAGAGATTAACGAAAACTTTTCTTTTACATAGAGCAATTGAAAACTATTAAATACGTTCCCGGCCGAATTCTTCTCAAGTTCAAGAAAAAAAGAGATTGTAGTACGATAAATCAATTCGTTATCTGTCGTCACAACAAGCAAAAGACTACCAGCATTTAATTCTGGTAATCAAAAGGAAGGCTGCTGTTTAACACTTGTTAAAAGCTGTAATTCCGACTGCGTTAAAAAAAAGTAAGAAATTCCTTCATTGCGAAGCTCATTAACAAATTCGGTCAATTTCTCATTACGGGTTGAAAAAAAAACTTCCACCAAAATAGCGTAAGGCCATACTCCTGTGACCAAATCCGACACAAGCTTACTTTTAAAATTAGCGGTTACTAACTTATTTATTCTACTATTTACGTTTAACTTAAGCTTATAGTTACCCACCAGCTTAATAGTTTTAGCTTTTAAAGTATTAATTTTTATGTATTGTTTCGAGTGCGTCATAAATAAACTTTAACTAAAAAAAAATTTCTAAGCTTGAACTGTTATCCCAATAGACCGTGCCGTACCTAGCAACGTTAAGCATGCATCCCGTAATTGCATTTTAGGAAATTTAAATTGGGCTAAAAATACCAGCTCACGCAAAGATAGCGAACCAGCAACTATTTGTGGTGCCCCAACTTTAACACCGGTTAGTAATCGCAATAAAAAACTTACAGGTGGTTTATTAATGATATACGAAAATGTTTTGTCTTCATTAATAAAAATATCCACCGATAAAATAAATTCTAAGCTTGAGTCTAAACCCAAGTCGCTGAAAAAAAGATTTAGACCGTCGGTAACTTCGTTAAAATCCTTACATAGCTGCATCGTGTTTATACCATATTGACCTAAAATGGGGCCGAATGGCGGGGTTGCAGCTAACCCACCAGCTGGGATAAAAAGCTTTAATCTAACTGTTTTTAAACCACACATAAAATTATCTTAACTTATTATATCCTTAAAAACATTAGTAATAATTTTTACCCCTTTAGAGCATTAATAAAATTTATAAAAATTGTTCCACGAAGTCGATAATATACTAATAAAATTGCAAGACCTATCGCAGATTCAGAAGCGGCAACAGTCAATATCAACAATGCCAGTAATTGGCCCATAAAATCTTCCAAAAATGCAGAAAAAATAAAAAGATTCAAGTTAACCGATAAAAGCATTAATTCGATTGAAATTAATAATAAAATCAAATGCTTTTTTGTTAAAAAAAACCCCCAAAGAGACAAAAAAAAGAGTAATCCTGAAAGAAATAAAAATTTTAGCATATATTTTTCTTAAACTATAAAACTAGGCTAAATCCTACAACAGGTAATCCGTTAAAGAAATATAAAATCGAAACTAATAAAAATACAAATGCAACAGAAATGGGTAAAAATACTTTCCACCCCAAAAACATCAATTGGTCGTATCGATACCGCGGTAAAGACGCCCGAACTCAAACAAATAAAAAACAACAAAAAATTGCCTTTAATCCCAATCAAAAAGCAGACGCCCCGACAAAAGGCATATATCAGCCACCTAAAAAATAAAGAGAAGTAAGAAAGCTCATTAAAATAATATTTGCAGTCTCTGCTATAAAAAACAGCGCAAATCCAGCTCCTGCATACTCAACAAAATAACCAGCTACCAGCTCATTTTCTGCTTCTGGCAAATCAAACGGTGGCCGATTAGTCTCAGCAAGCGCCGAAATAAAAAACATCACAAAAAGCGGAAACAATGGAATAATGTAAAATATTTCTTTTTGCGCAAAAACAATTTCCGAAAAATTAAACGATCCTGCACAAATAACGACTGAAAGTACAATTAAACTAATAGAAACTTCATATGAAATCATTTGAGCAACCGAACGCAATGCACCTAAAAATGAATATTTTGAATTACTCGCTCAACCCGCCATAATAACAGAGTAGACAGCTAAAGATGATATAATAAATATGTATAAAACCCCAAATTGCAAATCCACGAGCACCAGTCCAGATTGAAACGGTACCACCGCTCACGAAGCTAACGCCAAAATTAGTGCTAAAATCGGAGATAACGTAAAAATCCACATATTTGAAGAATACGGAATGACTGTTTCTTTTGCTAGAAGCTTCAGCGCATCGGCAAATGGCTGTAATAATCCCAAGAATCCGACAATGTTTGGACCACGCCGTCGCTGCATAACAGCCATTACCTTTCGCTCAAAAAGAGTTAAAAACGCGACGGAAATAAATATAGGTAAAATAATGCAAAGACTTTTAATAATAATTAATAAAATAAAAAAAAGGTTCATAATCAAAAACAATTATAAAAAACAACAATCAATCTTACGTTTATAGTACGCACAAAATTTATAAGTGTAATTGCAAAAGCGTTAAATTTTTTTTTAAAAAAAGTGCTGAGCAAGTATTCATAGTTTTAGACGCAGATAAAGCCACTAATGCAGGATCTGAGTAGTAGTTTACGAGACTTGACGCAAGTGGTTTACAGTATAAACGGCTACCACAAACATGCCCAAAAAAGTTTAAAAAAAAATTCAAGGTATCCGCTGATTTAAAATTTTTAGTGTCAAAATTATACGAAAAATACGCTCAATACGTCGAAATATAATAATACGAGCTTGCTGCAGGCGAGATTAAATTGCTACGCGGCAGCATGTTTATTAATATTTCCATACGAGTCTCTAACGAAAAATTATACAGGATAGCTCGTTTAAAATTAAAATAAAAAAAATTCTTTAAAAATGTAGCTCCTGTATATAGCAGGATATCAAGAAATATTTCAACATTAGTTTTTGGGTATTTACTGTAAATAACAGCGCCTGATGACATTTGAACGGCACCTAACAGATTTTTAAAAAAAACTGTTTTTTCAACATATGATGTTGTAGGTAAAATCAAATGTGCTTGCCCAGCTACACCAGTACCATGTGAACCTTGATATACAATCCAGTCGAAAGCTGACGTATTTATTCCTTGCAATAAGAAATTTGAGTCAACACCGACACTGTAATAAAGCGAAGCCGAATTTTTATTTTTTACTTTTGCAAAAGCTGCGGCAAAATTTAAAATCGGTCTAGACACACCCGCATCAAAATTATGAATTCAACCAGAATAAAGACCTAAAACATTAAATGATTCAAAATGTACTTTAGTTAAATAAGGTAAATTGGCCATATTACTAAGACGACGAATAAACGTAAGTAACGCCCCTATAACAAAAAATCCAACCGTAGAACTTAAAAGATTAGCTCCAATTAAAAAAAATGGAGCCGAAGAAAAAGTTTTAGAGTAAAGGTTTTTACAAAAACTATGCTTAAATTCGCATATTTCAAAAAATGTTTGAATATTATTCGACAATAGCTTAATCGTATAAGGATGATATTGAATTGAAGCACCTACGCGATAAAACGGAACCGCGTAATCTCCTTGTAATTTCGTTAATCTCAAATTGATTAAAGGAGACTCTAACCGAGGGTTAGTCGCTAAAAAAAAACAAAACGAAGGAACACTTGCTAAGTCACGTAGCGAACTGTTAAATAAAAAAACCTCGTTAAAATCTTGCACGTTTCCAGTAAACTGAGTAAATTCTGAACTTAATGTTGCCCCCAACAACGAAAAAAATTCTAAAGAACTATAAATTGTCACTAAATCTGCAACAGCACCAACTTCAGCCTTTATAATTGAAACATTTTTCGTAAAAAACTTTCTTGCTACTATTAAAGTTGACGCATGTCATGAAATTTTAACAAAAAATTTCGCAACCCTAGCAACCTTTAACGTTTCTTTAGACAAAAAACTATTTAAAAACGTAACCTGCAATAAACAACTAGTCAAGCGCTGAAAAAAAAGACCATCGTAAGCATAACGAGCTCGATTAGTTAGTCAACCACTGTTTGTCAATTCATTCGCGTAAGGCAAAACTCGACAAATTTTATTTGCAGCCACGTCAACAGTCAACGTTGAGTTTAATGCATCAAAAACATCCAAACCCTCACTAGATACTAACTCCCAAGGCCTAACTTTAAAGGAATAAGGTTTACTCGTAAGCGCACCAACTGGACACAGATCAGTAATATTCCCAGACAGCTCATCATGTAAAAATTTATCAACATACGCTCCGATTTCAGTCGATGTACCTCGTCCAAGAGTTCCTAGTACTGACAGCCCAGATGAAAATGATAAAAAACGTACGCAACGGGTACAGTGAATACACCGATTCATTGAGGTTCTTATTAAAGGCCCAAAGTCTTTGTTCAAAACCGCGCGTTTAGCGGATTCGTAAAAACGTCCTCGATCAGCGCCAAAGACTGCTGTAATATCCTGCAAGTCACACTCCCCTCCTTGATCACAAATCGGACAATCCAAAGGATGATTAGCGAGAAGAAACTCTAGCACATTTTGGCGCGCTAGTTTAACTCGAGCAGTATTCGTATAAACGTACGTATTATCAGAAGCATGGACTGCACAAGATGCCAATAATTTCTTACTACCAGTCAACTCGACTAAACAAATTCGACAATTTCCTGCAATTAGCAGTTTATCGTGATAACAAAATTTAGGTACATCAATACCAACGTGAGCGCAGCTTTGCATTAATGTATACCCAAGCGGTACTTTGCTTGGCTTTTCGTCAATAAACAAGTTAATTAATTTTATAGTCATAATTTAATTAAAAAACACATATTAGAATAAATTCATTTTAGTTAATTTAACCAACAACCCAACTTTCAGTATTAGCTTTATAACGTAAATAATATAATTTTGCGCCGCGATAATTAAATTTTTTTCGAGCATAGTCCAAAAATTTAAAATTTAAACGACACAACCCGTAAAGCGATACGTGCAGCTCTACGGCAATTTTTGAAAAAATATTTCGTAACACGAAAGTAGTTGTACTATTTAGCATGTTTTTTCCACGAACACGTACACATAATCCCGTAAATACATACCCATATCCGCGTAGGCGGTATCCAATAGTAAGAACATTACCGCGTGTAAATCACGCATAAGGTCTTGATAAAGTTAATTTTTGCTTTGCTATTTTCATAAAAAAAATTTTTAGTAATAAAAAAGAAGAAAAAAAGTAAGAAATATACAAGTTTTCGTTTTAGTTTAAAGCCGAAAACAACTTTCCAAACAACGTTGTCACGCGGTAGGAAGGTTTAGCCCCTTTTAAAAGTCAAAAAGCTAAACGTTCAAAATTAATAAAAAAAAATTTATTCGTAGCCGCTGGGGAATAAAATCCAATTTTTTCAAAAACTGCCCCCCTCGTGCGTGCATCAGTAAACGCCACTACTACATTATAAACAGGTCTATTTCATCGTCCAGTGCGACGCAAGCGAATAGCAAAAGTTTTCATAATCACAGTGCAAGAAAAATATTAAAATTACGTAACGATAAATAAGACAATTAAATCCAAATAAGTTGGAATATTGCTTTCTATTAATAATATCACTAAATTAGGAAAAATACCAAATAAAATTGTCAAGATTACCAAAATATTAACCATATAAAACTCTCGACGACTAAAATCCGAAAAATACTTTACAAAAAATCCGTTCAACTCCCCTAGCATTGTATGTGTATACAATGCTAGTGAATAGGCAGCCGAAAATATCATCGTAGTTCCTGCAATAATACACAATAAGGCATTAACTGAAATTAAACTAAAAAAAATTAGCAGCTCTCCTATAAAATTAAATGTACCCGGAAAACTCATATTAGCAAGAACAAGTGTTAGAAATGCACTAGAAAAAAGCGGCATTAACCGAATTAGCCCTCCATAATAAATAAAAAGACGAGTTTTATATCTATCATATAAAGATCCAACACAAAGAAATAAACCGCTTGACACAAGCCCATGAGCTAACATAAGCAAAATACTACCCACAATACCGTAAAAATTAAATGAAAACATACCTAACACTGCAAAATTCATGTGCGCCACTGAAGAATATGCAACCATTTTTTTCATGTCAATTTGCGCTAAAGTTGAACAAGATGCATACACAATTGCTATTGAAGCTAAAAAAAAAACAATCGGCGCATAAATAGACGATGCTATAGCTAACCCAGGAAATAAAAATTTTAAGAGAGCGAAAAGACCTAATTTTAATAAAATTCCAGCTAAAATAACAGATCCAGCAGTAGGTGCCTCGACATGCGCTTCTGGTAACCAAATGTGTACAGGAAACATAGGAACCTTAACCGCAATCGCAAAAAAAAAAAACAGTCAAAAAATTAATTGACGCTTAAACGTAATAGAAAAATTTAGAAAAATACGAAAATCAGCGACACCATAATGTGAATAGATGAAAAAAACTGAAATTAACATAAAAATTGATCCCAGAAGAGTATATAAAAAAAATTGGTACGCAGCACTTACCTTTCTCTCCCGCGAACCCCATACCCCAATTAACAAAAACATTGGAATAAGTAATGATTCGAAAAAAATATAAAAAAGTAACAAATCAACAACGGCAAAAACATTAAAAACAAAAAAATTAATAAAAAAGAGCACTAAAATAAATTCACGCATCTTATACTTTAAATTTCACGCCAATAAAAGACAAACAATAAAAAGTAATACTGTAAGTAAAATAAAATATAAGGTTAATCCGTCAAATGCAAGTACGTAATTTAAATTTATAAATTTAAATTGATACAAAGATACATAATAGTCAAAAACTGTTAAAAGTGAATTTGTGCTCAAAGTAAGTTGCAACGTCACAATTAAAAATAAGAAGGCTAAAAACAACATGTATAATTTAAATAATGCCGACGAAAAAAACATTAAAAATAAAGAAAGAAAGCTAAAAACTAGTAGTATCATAAATATTTATTTTTTATAAAGGTCTAAGGCCATTTTTTTAATTCATAAAGCGATCAACGGAAAAACGTAGCGTTTGTGTAAAAATATCTTGTCGTTTACCCAACCCAAACGTTGTAGTCGAAGATCGAGCAAAAGACACAAAACTTAAAGCTACTGGACTCACAATTGCAACGAATAGTATTAACGCAGCAAAAATTAGTAAATGCGGAAAATAAAGAAAAATCATTTCACCAAATTGCGAGACGACGTTCCACTCTAAAGTTTGAAAAGTAAAATCTACATAACCGGCCGTTGAAGTAACACGTAACGAATCAGATAAAATAGGTAAAAAAGCATACGCAAGATTCAAGACAAAAAAACCAGAATAAAGTACCCCCAATCATCAATACTTAAAAAAACTCACATTTAATTCTAAAACCCTAATATTTAAGAGCATAACTACAAATAAGAATAAAACCGAGATTGCACCAACGTACACAATAAGAATCAAAATAGCTAAAAACTCAATTCCCAGCGAAACGGTCAAACAAGAGCTTAAAAAAAATAATAAAACTAAAGATAATATAGAATGTACAGGATTATTTGTCAATAATGTGTATAACCCAACAATTAAAAGCAAGCAAAAAAAAATAATAAAAAAAAAATCCATAGTAATTAAAGCAAAAAATTTATTTCGATAAGCTGTCGAATTTTAATAAACATACACTGAAAAGAAAAAATTGTAAAAAAAGCAGCTCAAATGAAATTGTTTCAAACGCAAAAAATGTAAGTATAAATAACAAACCTACCCCTAATAGCATTAAAAACGAGTAATGGTAAATATATCCAGAAGTTAATTGCGCCACGCTAGCACTATATTTACTAAAATTCAAAGCAATCGAATAAGGGCCAAAAACTTCTAGCAGTCCTTTGTCAAGGGCTTTAAATGCAATTTCACGTGAAAAAACTAGGAGATAACGAACAACTCAAAAATTTAAACACGCGTCATAAAATCAATTTAAAGCAAAAAAATCAACGGTTAGCGTTATTAAAAATTTTAAGTGTATCACCACTGCAGACAGTAATTTAGTTAAAAAAATATTAAAACGCAATGTAACAAAATCAAATCCAAAAATTGCTAAAAAAATTAAAAAAAAGCTGGTACACACCGGCATTATACGCGTCATTGCAGGTAAAAAATCTGATTCAAAAAAATGAGCGTTATTAGGTAATAAAAGAATTGAATCAGCAAAAGTAAAGCCACCAAAACCTAAAAAAAGATCCTTAAAGAAAAATCCCGAAAACATACTCGGAACAGCTAAAATGCTCAACGCTGCAACAATTTTATAACCCGACTCACCAACAGCTGGTAAATTAGCCGAAGAAAAATTCTCATCCCCGTCAAAAACAAATCGCGCTAAGCTATCACTGTAAAGCATAGTAAAAATTGCTGCTTGAGACAGCAACGTTAGCATAAGAAGCCCATCAAAATAAAAGAATGCCGCAGAAACTTCCAAAATTCAATCTTTAGAGTAGTAGCCAGATAAAAACGGAAAACTCGCTAATGCAGTTGAACCTATCAAAAACATTTGCGCAGTAAACGGAAGATAAACGTCCAAACCACCCATATTATAGATATCCTGCTCACCTGCAAGAGCATGAATAACAGATCCAGCACTTAAAAAAAGTAACGCTTTAAAAAAAGCATGATTAAAAAAATGAAAAAGGCTGGTAGAATAAAGAGAACAACTACAAGCAAAAATCATATAACCTAGTTGACTACAAGTTGAATAAGCAATGATTTTTTTTAAATCCGTTTGAAAACATGCAGTCGTTGAACCAAAAAACGCCGTAACAGCCGCTATAAAACTAACCAAAAACATAGTGTAAGACGCATGTTCAAAAATAATTGAACAACGTACCGTTAAAAATACCCCAGCAGTAACCATAGTAGCCGCATGAATTAACGCGGACACTGGGGTTGGCCCTTCCATCGCATCTGGCAACCAAGTGTGTAAACCAAATTGTGCCGACTTTCCTACAACCCCAAAAAACAAAAAAAATGCTAATAAATCTGCTAATTTTAAAGACGCTGAACCAAAATTAACGTTTAACTCTAGCATGTGGCTCGCTAAAGCAAATAACGTTAAAAAATCGCTCGTCCCGAAAAACAAAAAAATAAAAAAAATTCCCACGGCTAAGCCTAAATCACCAACGCGATTTACCACCATAGCTTTTAGCGCCGATTTATTAGCTTGCGCCCGTGTAAATCAAAAATTAATTAACAAATATGAGGAAAGTCCTACCCCCTCTCAACCTAAAAACATCTGAATAAGGTTTCCCGATGTAAGTAGAATTGTCATAAAAAACGTAAAAAACGATAAATAAGACATAAATCTTATCAAATGCGGATCATCTTGCATGTATTCTAAAGAATAAAGATGTACCAAACTCGACACAAAAAATACCACAATTAGCATTGTTGCAGATAATGAGTCAAAAAGAAACACTCACTCAATATTAAGAATTTCAACCGTTAATCATGCAAACGGTAAAATGACTAAGCAGCTAGTAGACATTAAAACTACTTCAAAAAAAATAAAAAATGCTAAAAAAAAACAAAAAAAAATAAAAAAAATTGAAAGAATTGCCGATCCAGACCGACCTAAAAATCTTCCAAAAAAGAGAAGACTAAGTGATGAAAAAAGTGGTAAAAACACAATTGATAAATACATAAAGAATAATTTTTTTTTAAGTCTTAGTAATAGTCAGCACCTCGATAAACTTCAATTGCCTTATTAGGGAACACTAAATCAGCACGTTTAGGCTCTGTGTAAACAAAAGCAAACATATATTTATAACTTACAAAAAGATATCGCGGCGTGTTAAAATAGACCGCGTCAGCTTTAATTCGCTCAATTAAAGAACTTTGAACGGCGTCTGATACGCGAAGTTTACGTACGCGTAAAATGTCAAAATATTTCACTGCTGCGTTATAATACGTGATTTTTTTATTGTTTACCAACACATTACCCAATAAAACAAATCAACGTAATTCAAAAACATTCATATTAACTTGCATACGATAAAGCATACCTAACACCCTGTTTTCCACTAACATAATAAAGCTTGACTCCCAACTCCCTTCTTGACGTGAGGCTACAACTGCCAGCTTACGAAATTGTGAATAGCTCAATGTTAAGTAAAAAAGTCGAGAAACGCGTCTTGTTAAAAATCAACGCGGAATTCTTTTGCGACCTTTAAAAGAAGAATACAAATCAATACGATAAACATAACGAAGCCGCTTTTGGCGTTTATATTCAGCACGCTGCACATCTCAAGCGTTAAATAATTTTCCAACATTTGTGCGACCTAGCATGTGCAGGATTCTTTTACCTCAAATATCAACCCCAAAGCGCTTGTATAATAACGTTTTACGTCAAATAATCTTTAAAACCATAATTAATAAAAAAAATAAATTAATAAAAAAAATAAATTAATAAAAAAAATAAATTAATATCCGTAATATTCCTCATAATAAAATAGGCTAAAACGCGCGGCAGTAGTTATACTAAAATTCTTTTTTTTTTAATTTTTGGAGTGACAGGATTCGAACCTGCGCATAACGGTGTCAAAAACCGCCGCCTTACCACTTGGCTACACCCCAAAATCCTCGACCGTTATAAAGCAATGCCAGCAATTAAAAAGAAGAGAGCGTAATTCGACCAACCCAAGGAGACATAAATGTAAATAAACCAATTTGAGTTACAAATAAATACGCGTTTGGTGCAGGAACAATTAAGCTAGCTTCTCGAGCAACAAGGGCGTTAAACTGAAACATAAAATTTTTTAAATTAAATGAGATTAGTGAATTATAAGAAATTGGCGGCGCATAAAAAGCCGTCAACGAATAATAGATTTTAGTAACGGCATAAAACAAAGTGCGCAAAAACCAGTCTACCCAACCAAAAATTTGATTTCCTGCTAAAAAATTCGCCGCATTATTTAAAGTTCAATAAAAATAAGGTGCGTAAGAAAAAAACACCTCAGTGTTGGTCATCAAATATTTCAATTTATTAAAAAATAGCATAACATGCAAATTTCATTTCTGAGTCGCAGAAGGATGAAATTTTTTTTTTGCTCAAGCGTCACGTGTAAAATTTAAAACGTCTGGCCCCTCTATCGTAAGTTTTAGTTTTTTAAAAAATTGAATGCGATCATATTCAATAAAAGCAAAAGAGTAGTTTTGTTTCATAGCAATGTACTTATAGTAAAATTGCGAATAAAAAGTCTCGTACAGAACATTAGTTGTACCCCAATTACCAAACAAGCTACCAGCTGCAAAATCAAGAGTTGTAAACATAGAACGACGCCAAAAAACGTTAAGACGGCGAGGTAACAAACAAATATCACTTGTGTTAAACATACTTAAAGACTCATACAATGGCTCTGAATAAGCACAATAAGGTATAAAGTTATTAAGTTCCGGTCGGTTCAATCAATAATCAGTTACTTGCCGCTTTAGTCGACCAAATTTTAGCAAATTAATGGTAACCAATCGTTGATTGTTTTCCCTTACTGCAGCGACGTTATACGTATAAGGATGCTCCACAAACGCCGTGTATGCTACAGGAAACGAGCGCAACTCCTCAAAACTTTTAAAAAAATTAGCAACAAAACTCGCACGCGGCTCAGCATATTTTAAGTAAGTATTTCCAAGCGCTTTTCAATAAATATAGTAATCTATAAATTCTCGTATTTGCAGTATTTTATGATTAACAAAAAGCTCCGCCAAATCAAATTCTAGAATTTGATTTGTCGTTTTATTAACCTCTTGTACAACTGCCACATCACTAAAAAACTGACGCTCAAAATCTCGCCCCCCAAGAAAAAATAAAATGTCAAAAAATGGAGAAAAATTACCAATCATAGGTAATATAATAGCGAATCAAATTGAACGTCCAAAGTTTGTGGACCAACTAATAGCGATTGGACTAGCATATCATGAGTCATAAGCAAAAATTTCCATCGGGTCGTCAGCAGATGCGTCCTGATTTTCAAAATAACGCTCAAACTCTTGAGCACGTAAATAAGCTCAACGTCAAAAGGTTCCGAATTGTAAAACTTGCGAATAACGAGATTGAAATACAAAATTGCGGTTAGACGTTTCTCAAAAATTTTTCCGACCTACACGCATTACACCAATTTCTGAGTCTAACGAAAATTTTAAATATTTATGAATAGTTTGGGATGTTTCAACTAACGAATCATTAAATTGTAATATTGACGAAGCTGAGCTCAACGGCGAAACTGCCGTTGAGCGGTAATTAAAATCTAAAGCTGAATAGCTCGCCTGAAAATTTTTTGGAGAAGCCGACGACATTTTGCACATCTGCGATAACCATAGTTCTGAAGAATTAAACCAGAAAAGCATGTCAAAAGTTGAAGTCACAATTAGCCATGGAATAGAAAGAAAGAAGTAAAAAAACGTGTTTTCAAAAAATTTATCTTTACCAATCCGCTCAGGAGTGCTATAGTTTAAAGTAAACAAAAAAAATTGTACTGTATTATGATAAAGCTTAAATCCAGCACCAACCCCCTGATTCATTAATAAATTAGACATTTTAAATAAAGTAAAAACAGACTTTACAACACATGCTTTTATGCTCCATTTCAGCCAAGTGTAATGAAGCTCGCGAACAGAGCGCAACATCAAGCTAAAACTATTTCTCGCAGCAAACGATGGTCTTCGGACAACATATTGATTGTATTTTAACCTAAAATTAGCCCGCCCAGCGACCGCCATATCAATATGTTGTAGATCAAAAATTTTTGATTTTTGGAAAAAATCAAAAAATAGGGCTTGATTACAGTTAATTTGCCATCAGTAACCACGCTCAACAATCCTAGCGCATAAATATAAATAAATTAGTCCTACCCAAATCGCGCAATATACTCAAATTCCAAATCAAAGCAATACATCAGCGTTACAGTTAAAAAAAAAAAAATCCAAATTAAAAAAAAAAAA
>Ga0209915_1003163_pt1 | contig 14782 bp, 6 predicted proteins | sample ThiBiot_750_plan_FD_183952 | JGI IMG/M metagenome (GOLD analysis project Ga0209915, IMG submission 183952) | Wastewater bioreactor microbial communities from Cape Town, South Africa - Thiocy_cont_750_plan (SPAdes) | ecosystem: Engineered > Bioreactor > Thiocyanate-remediating > Anaerobic-Aerobic ... | reverse complement strand
ACTATGCTCAGTTTAGTATCATCTAAAATCTCCTTCACTGCTTGAAAATATAGCCAGAAAATTAAAATTCTTCGAAATTTCGAAAATCAGGAGAAATCAGTAGAAAATCTTTAAAATCAGCTCCTGCATTCAGGAGAATTTTGATCAGGAGAAAAGTTAAAAAATCAGGAGATTTGGCAAGCCTGCATAAAACTTTCAATTTTACTGTTACGAACAATAAATCGAGCAGAATTAAATGAAAGAATGATATTGCAAGTTTTTAATACTAAAATATAAGCCATATTGAAATGTAAAATATTATTTTTCTTTATTGACAAAGGCCTTATGTACTATTAATAAATCCTAAACAATTTCAAATTACTCGAAGAGTCATTTCATTAAAGTTAATCTTTATAATTTAAATGACATAGCGAAATTGGATACCACCAGAAAAAAACAAATCTATATACCATTTCAATCGTATAAAAATATGCACTATCAGTTATTCATTCACTTACTAATTCAAAAAAAAAAATCTCTAAGTCATCATGATCCGTATAAACGTATTCATACTGTTCCTCTGTGAACTGTTTTTATTCATTGATTTGATATCAACTCAAATTTTACGTAAATATTGTTATTTTCATTATCCTTGCGATCTATTATGTATATTTGTATTATTCAGAAACAACAACAACTAGCTTGATTTTACCTTCCCAATGTTTTACCTATACATCAATTGAGGATGGATCTAGAAACGTCAATGCTGCTGGAAATGATGGTTGTGATACAATGTTTATGTCTGGTTCTACTTGGGTTCGTTTTATTGGTACAAGTGGTACTGAATTATTAACATCACCAACTGGTCCTAATCGATGTGGTACAAAAGTAACTGGATGGTATGCAGGAAATATGCCAACTGTTGCACAAACAATTACCAACGGAAAAGTATGTTTTCCATGGGAAAATAATATTTGTCAATGGTCGAATACAATTGGTATTACCAATTGTGGATCTTTCTATGTCTATCAATTAACTGTGCCTCCAGTCTGTTCTGCACGTTATTGTACTGATACACCCAATATTCCTACAACGGTTTTACCAAGTAATGTCTTTCAACGAGAATCGTTTTCTTAGTAGATTTTGTAACAGAAAAGTATCTATGACAGAAACGTTTTGCAATTCTTTGACCTGATAAGTTATAAATATTCTTAAAATTTTCTTTTTATGCGACAACAGCAACAATTTCAACTCGACCACCTCAATGTATTGATTACACAACAATTGATGATCCAACAAGAAATACACAGCATACTAGTGGATCAAACAGTGATTCAAACTATTTCAGCTCAGGTCCACGTTGGGTTCGATTTGTTGGTACAGGCGGTACTCAAATACCTACGACTTCAGTTCCAATTTATCGATGTGGCACAAGTGCAAGCGGTTGGTATTCAGGTGAAATGCCCAGTGTTTTGGATACAACTGTAAATGGAACTGTATGCTACACATGGTCGAGTAATAGTTGTGCCTATAGCAATGGAATACAAGTGACAAATTGTGGATCTTATTATGTTTATAACTTGAGTGCGCCTCCAACTAGTAATTTACGTTATTGTACTGAAACACCAGCTGCTTTAACGACTATTTCAACAGTACCAACCATACAAAGTAATGTGTTACATTAAACATAATAATTAACTATATTTATTTTTACAGTTTAAAACTAATTACATCTTTTGGAATACTAAGAATTTTAACTAATGATTATGCGTCTATGTAATCTATTTTTATTTTAGCCACGACGTCTACTTCAATGTTTCCTTCACAATGCTATGATTACACAACAATTAATGATCCTACAAGAAATGTAAATGAAGGCAGGGGTGATCATGCTGATCAAAGTTATTTCAGTTCTGGACCCCAATGGATCCGATTTGAGGGTGCTGGTGGTACTCAAATACCTACAAGTGCAGTAGCAATATATCGTTGTGGTACTAACGCTGCCGGTTGGTATTCAGGTGGAATGCCCAGTGTTTCGGGTACAACTGTAAATGGAACTGCATGCTTCACATGGTCAGCTAGTAATTGTCAATATAGCAATCAGATAAGTGTCACTAATTGTGGATCTTATTATGTCTATTATCTGAGTGCACCTTCAACTGGTGGCATGCGCTATTGTACTGATACACCAGCCGTAGAAAGTAAGTTACTATATTATTTCAAGAACATTCAAAGATTTCAATAAGAAAAAAAGCGTAATTTCACTGCTTTAATTGATCTTTGTGCATTCTATTTAGTTTATTTTTGTTATAGCTACAACCTTAAACACGATGTTATCTTCTTCTCAATGTTATAACTACACAACAATTGATGATCCAACAAGAAATATAAATGAAGGCAAGGGTGATCATGCTGATCAAAGTTATTTCAGTTCTGGACCCCAGTGGATCCGATTTGTTGGTTCAGGTGGTACTGAAATACCTACGAGTAGAGTTCCCAGTTATCGATGTGGTACTAACGCAGCTGGTTGGTATTCAGGTGGAATGCCCACTGCTCCGGATACAACTACAAGTGGAACCGTATGCTTCACATGGTCATCTGGTGATTGTGTATATAACAATCCGATACAAGTAACTAATTGTGGATCTTATTATGTCTATTACTTGCGTGCACCTTCAACTGGCGGTATGCGATATTGTACTACAAATTCAACGAGTGGTAGTAAAGCGAGCAGATCATCGATAGGATTATCAGCAGTATCGAATTTCGTTCGACGTTTATTCAACAAATTAAGTAGTTGAAAAAAGTGGTGTGGAGTGTATTGAAATTTTTTTGCATGTAATCGAACGTGTTCAAAAATGAATAAAATATTTTAAAAAAAAATAAAGAAAAATTATTTAAAATTTTCCAAAAGATACAATCCGTGTCTATAAATTTTGAAAACATATTTATCATTTTATATCATTATACGAGTGAGAGTGAGATCAAGATATCAACACATTAGGAATGGGAGTGCTATATTCCTATTACTGTTCCACCCTCAGTTTTTCATGAACATATTTTGAAAACGTTTGCTATGAATTACATTAATCAATAATCAAATTCTTTTTTTTTAATTTTCAAAATATAAAAAAAACAAAGAAAAATAAACAATAAAAAGTAATAATATGTGTTTAATAAGCAATTAATCACTGTCGCAGTCGCAGTTGCATGTACGAAAACATTCAAAACAGCTCAGAATGCATTGCAAACAATCCGAAAGAACCTGGCAGCAATTTGCACAGAAATTGTATCATTCGCAACAATCATCGCAAGTGCAAGTATTGTCCGATGATTTGTTTTTTTGATCATCGGACGTCGATTGTTGAGAAGTTGGTTCAACAGTGATGTCAGTCAGTGGTATTTCATTGTTGTTGTTCATTGAATTCGTATGAGCTGTGTTTTGTAAGATCAAAAATCTGAATGAAAGAAACAAAAAAAGTCAATTTTTATATGTATTTTGCTTGATATTTGAATGAGAAGATTAATTGTAAGTGAAAAATACAAACCTTCTTTTCTTTCCAATTGCATTATACTGTTTTGTTCTTTATTAAGAGAGTATCCAAGAGATTACGAAGAAATCAAAGTATTTGTCAGAACTTTTCCTTCGATTCGATATTCTCATCGGATTCAAAGTCGAAAACCTCCAAATCCAAGTTTTTAACGATCAACGCGTCTTCCTAAGCTTCTACAGCAACACCAATCTGCGAGATACGTGACACTATTCTAACCTAACTGATTTAAAGGAAAGAGATGTTTCGTACAACTCGACTACACTAAATTGTGTATGTATTTTTGTTGGAAAAAAAGACTTCATTATTAAATAGGTAGAAGAAAGAAAATTTGAGGGTGAGGGTGAGGGTGAGGGTGTTGAGGGTGTTGAGGAAGTGTACTGCCATGGCCGGTTTCGTCCGATTCTCACGGATTTATCTCATCACTGGCTTTACCTTTTTTGCAGATCAGCAATTCGTAGTTGAATGTGCATATAAATAAAATCGAGTTTGTGTAGTATTTGAGCATGTACAAATGAATAGGATTATTGGAATTGTATAAATGTTTGATGAATTTATTTTTACTGATCAAAGAGATATAAATGAATTATAAGAATTGAACTTCTGGTGTTGAGGGTGTGAGTAATTATTGGAATGAATTTAAATTGATTGTGATAATATTCATTTGATTAGTGTACTGGAAGAAATTTTTGTTAGATGAATATAATGGTAAGAAATAATGGGCTTTTATAGATGATGATGTATAAGTTGGATGAATAATATTCAGGACATGATGTTATTTGAGGAAATATGTTTTTTATCAGTTTGAAAGTCCTTGGAAAGAATGTTAGATTGAAAGAATAAACATTGCTGATTTAATATAAGACGCATTGGTATTCTCTGTTATGAGGCCAAAAGAAACGGAAAGAATGTACATATCTTGGATAGTTTTTAATCGAGTAGACATTATGCTGCATTTGTTGTTAGTTTTACTTGGAAATTTACCAGGAGGAGTTCAAGTTTGCATGATTATTCATGTTTCTATGAAAAAGTTTGAGTTGTTGATGATATCACTACTGCGTTGTGTCTATGCAGACGTTATCTAGAATAAATGAAACAAGTGATTTCGATCGGTTAGATGAAAAGATTAAATATGAATGAAAGAGAGAATTTTGTATTGAAAAGAAAAATGAAAAACGTTTTGAATTCAAGGTATAAATGTGCAATATTTTAATTATAGGATATGCTTAATCGAAGTTCATATCTGATTGATTAGGAGCAGTGGTTTGTTGGAAATTTCTATGTCGATCTGCAATTGAAATTGAGAATATGGTCAGATGATGAATATATGGTTTTAAACTTACCTAGGAATCGCTGGTATTTACACTTGACTTTTTTTGCTTTATTTGTCAATAGCCATCGTTGAGGCTTTTTGTGTATTAATTCATTAGCAGCATATGGCCGATTACGATTGCCTACGATAAGCCGAAGATCCAATCCTAAATTACGTGGTATAAAATGATTATGTATTCAATGTAAATTGCGTTTAAAAGGTCGAAAACGTCTTTCATGATTGTAGTGAATGAATAATTTGTTGTCTTTCGACGATGATGATTTGTTAACAAAGCTCGTAGGATGAGTAGTAGTAGTAGCAGCATCATTATCATCGGTTTGATCATTATCCAAATCAGCTGTAGCTGCTCGTGCTGTTGCTTGTGATTGACGAGGTGTTAGTTGACCATAAAATTAATCTTGTAATAATGTCAAATGATGTTGATTGTAAATATATGGTAAAAATGATGACCGTCCGATATATTTAGAAAAAAAGTATTCAAATTGTTCATCAATAAACGTAGATGGATAACTAATGAAATGATTTGTCAATCAAAAAGAAAAATAACAATAACGAACTAGTAAATGATGAACTTACTGTAACGAAAAAAAGCGCTGATTCGTTTGCTGAATTGTTGACTATTGAGTTGAGAATGAGTTTGGTTTGATTGTTTACTCCAAGTATACAATCAATATTTTATTGATAAGATAAAAGTTATACGAATAGAAAGATTAACATGTGTAGAAAGAATGTAATAGTATGTGAGTCAATCACTCAACTGATCTATGTTCGATTGACTCTAGGTATTTATACTTAGAGAGAGAAGAGAGAGAACATCTTGCACATATAAATCTAACAAAGAATTCATGAGAAAGGTAATGTAAATGAAATGATATAACGATAAGTCAATCTGTTGCTTCAGATTTAAACAATGTAACACGATTAGCATTACAAATCTCGGTGAACGATGAACGACGTCAATCGTTCGACTGAGCCACACAATGTGTGGATGTCTTTATTTGTTCTTTTCCGCTTCATTAATTTTGCTCGTTCTGTTGTCTTGAGGTGTGAATGAACTTCTCTCTATCATTGAGTGTTTCTTTTCTTTCTTCATTAATTCATTCTGCCTCATTGATCATCTTCTTAATTCTTCGATTTGTTTGTTCTTGGCACATATATCTTTATGTTTATTTTTTATTACATTCGACTATTTTGTGTTTTATTAAACAAAATCTATCACAACGAATACTATGCCATAAATCTTTTGAAGATCAAATAGACAATAGATATTTGTTACTGAATTTTATTTTAAATGAGAAAATATATTGTCATCATTTAAAGTGATATTAAATCAATTTATCAAAGTAGATTAAGACTCTCCAAAAATATTGATTAATATGAGATTGTCATAAAATATTTCATTTATAGAATATTTAAATAGATAAATATAACGAAAAAAAAGTGTAATTATTAAAAATTACGATTTGTAGACAGACAATGAAGAATCTTTACTATACTAGTAGTACAACTTTATCTTTGATACTTACTCCAAATAATAATCATAAACAAATGTAGTTAATTTCATTTAAGATACACGTTTAAGAAAACTTCAAGTACCTCATCTCTCCTAACTCTCATTTATTCAGATTTTCAGATAAACATCCGAATTGTAAAATAAAAGTTCAATCTAAACATACTTAGGGTGATCCAAAAGTTCCCGGAACTCTTTTTTTTTATTGAAGAAATGAACTTTATAAAAAACTTATGTCATCAAATGCTCGAACTATTCACCCTTGTTTGTTATACAAAGTTTCATTCGTTCAATCCATTTGTTGAATGTCTTTCGAAACTCATCTTGTGGTATTTCATGAATCATTTTGGTCACAGCTTTTTTCAAACTTTTCAAATCAGAATAAGTACCTAATTGTCGTTTTAAATAACCAAATAACCAAAAATCTGATGGAGCTAGATCAGGAGAATAAGGTGGATGACGCATCACCATGATTCCTTGTTCTTGAAGAAATTCTCGGGTTTCATTTGTTTGATGCGGTCGGGCATTGTCATGGTGCATCTTAATGGCATGCAAACCAGATTTTGGTCTTCGTTGTTTGATATTGTTAAATAACGGTTCAAGACAATTCTTTTTGTAATAAGCACTAGATATTGTATCGCCACGTTCAACCATGTGAATATATTCTACTCCTGTTGTGCGGAAAAAGATCACAAACATGTTTTTTTCATCGTATTGGCTTCTTCGAACAGCTGTTGGTGGACCTTCATCAGACGAACACCAAGCCTTATTAGACTCCTTCGAGCCAATACTACGATGATAAATCCAGCTTTCATCGCCAGTAATAATGTCACAAAGACGCCATTGACCAGATTCTAATTTAGCAAGATTTTCTTCACAGATTTAAATTCTTTTTTTTTGTTTTGTTCTGTCAACTGATAAGGTATCCATCTTGCACATAACTTTTTTAATTGTAAATCATCATGGATAATTCTGTGAATGGTTCCTTATGATAAACCTGTCACGAACACCATATAACGAATACTAATATGTGGATTTTCATCAATTAATGATCGAATAATTTCAATATTTCGATCAGTACTCCCGGTTACGGGTCGACCAATTCTTGAATCATCTTCCAGCGAAATTCTACCGTGTTTAAAGCGTTGCACCTATTCAGCTACCGTTGTATAAGATACAGTAGTATCCCCCAAAGCATCACACAGCTCCTTGTGAATTTGTTTTGCATTAAGACCGAGTTTAAATCTTGTGAAGATATAGAAGCGAATATTCGTTTTATCCATCTAAAAATATATCACGAAGAAAAAAGAAGTCACGAATCTAGTAAAACCAATTGAGAAATATTGATTTCCATAAATAAATAGGTCATTACTGGCACTATCAAAATACGGGGAAAAAAATCTTCCATAATGTTTAATAGAAAGAATCGAGGGTAGTTCCGGGAACTTTTGGATCACCCTATGTAATTACAACAAAAACATAAAGCGTCAGATATCAGTCGAACAAGTTTGTAAGAGAATACTTAAACTATCAGTACCCTCATTGGCGATGGCAAAATCTAGTTTACTGTCATTGTTGAAATCTCCAACGACGATGGAAAATGGATGAGAGCTATAGTCTAATGGAAATTTAATGATACTTGCGAATGTACCGTTACCATATCCAAAAAGTACACCTAGATAGTTGTAATCATAATTCGCGACGATGATGTCTTCCATCGAATCGTTGTTAATGTCACCGATAGCTATGGAGTATCGAGACGAAGATAAACCAATTTGATAAAATGTCACATTTCCAAAAGAACCATTCCCTTGTCCATAGAAAATACCGACAATATCTGAACTACAATTAGCAAAGACGATATCCATCCAAGTATCATTGTTAAAATCACCTGTAGCTATAGAACATGCTGATAAATATGGAGGCGTTGGGTACGTCACTTGATTTGCGAAACATATATTACCACAAGAAAGAAAGATGCCAACAGTATAGGTAAGTGAATTAATGACCGCGATATCCATTAGGTCATCGTTATTAAAATCGCTAATCGTTATCGACTGTGGTTGGGAACCATATCCAGTCATAAGCATCATTTGCTTTATAAATACTATGTAGTCGGTGTTAAAAAGGACACTCACGTCATTGCTATCACCATTGGCGACAACTAGATCTAGTCGATTATCGTTATTGAAATCACCAATCGCTACGAATCCTGGTTTAATGCCAACTGAATACCTTGTTTCTGTTGCAAAAGAGCCATTTCCATATCCAATAAGGACACTCACATCATTGCTGTTGCTGTTAGCAACAACCAGATCTAGTTGAGTATCGTTATTGAAATCACCAACAGCTATTGATTTTGGAAGAGAGCCAGCTGAATACCGTGTTTCTGTTCTAAAAGAGCCATTTCCATATCCAAGAAGAACACTCACGTAACTTGTAAGATAACTGACGACAACTAAATCTAGTTGATTATCCTTGTTGAAATCACCAATAGCTACTGATTCGGGGTAAGAGCCAACTGAATATATTGTTTCTGCTGCAGAAGAGCCAACTAAATACCTTGTTTCTGTTGCAAAAGAGCCATTTCCATGTCCAAGAAGGACGCTCACGTCATTGCTATCCCAATTCGCGACAACTAGATCCAATCGAGTATCGTTGTTGAAATCACCAATAGCTACTGATTTTGGGTAAGAACCAACTGAATACCTTGTTTCTGTTGCAAAAGAGCCATTTCCATATCCAAGAAGGACACTTACATTATCGTTATAGGAGTTGGCGATAACTAGGTCTAGTCGATTATCGTTATTGAAATCACCAATTGCTACGAATCTTGGTTCAATGCCAACTGAATACCTTGCTTCTGTTGCAAAAGAGCCATCTCCATATCCAAGAAGGATACTCACATCATTGCTGTCTCTGTTAGCAACAACCAGATCTAGTTGAGTATCGTTATTGAAATCGCCAACAGTTACTGATTCTGGGTAAGGGCCAACTGAATACATTGTTTCTGTTGCAAAGGAGCCATTTCCATATCCAAGAATGACACTCACATAATTGCTATCGCCGTTGACGACAACTAGATCCAATCGAGTATCGTTGTTGAAATCACCAACAGCTACAGAGTATGGATTAGAGCCAGTTGAATACCTTGTTTCTGTTGCAAAAGAACCACGATTGTATGCAGCAAAGATATCTACGTTATCCCTTCCTTTATAGGTGACAGCGATTTTCGATCGTTTGTCATTACGAAATTCTCCAGAAGCCACTGCTAATGGCGAGGAATCAAAACTAATTCCTTCACTTGTTTGCCTTGCATATGTTCCGTTTCCATTTCCCAGCATTAAGCCTACTTGTTTTGTACCAGTATTGATGGCAGCAATATCAACTATACCATCACCGTTGAAATCACCAATAGCGGTCGAACTCGGATGAGAACCAAGGCCTGTGCTAAGCATTACTTGGTTTTGAAAGCTGTCATTTCCATAACCAAAAACAAGACCTAAGTTATGAGTGCCATAATTAGCCAAGACGATATCCAGCTGAGTGTCATTATTCAAATCACCAACGAGTATGTATTCTAAACGAGATCCACCACCAGATGCATACGATATTTCGTATGCTACCACTCCATTATATTGAAGGAGTATGCCCACATCATTGTTATAAGAATTGGCGACAACTAGATCTAGTCGAGTATCATTGTTGAAAGCACCAACAGCTACAGAGTATGGATTAGAGCCAGTTGAATATCTTGTTTCTGTTGCAAAAGAGCCATTTCCATATCCAAGAAGAACACTTACATCATCGCCATTGCGGTTAGCGATAACTAGATCCAGCCAATTATCTTTATTGAAATCACCAATAGCTGCTGATTTTGGATAAGGGCCAACTAAATACTTTGTTTCTGTTGCAAAAGAGCCATCTCCATATCCAAGAAGGATACTCACGTCATTGCTATGGTCATTGACGATAACTAGATCTAGTCGATTGTCGTTATTGAAATCACCAACAGTTACCGATTCTGGGTCAGAGCTAAGTGAATACGTTATTTCTGTTCTAAAAGAGCCATTTCCATATCCAAGAATGACACTCACGTAATTGCTATCGCCGTTGACGACAACTAGATCTAGTCGATTGTCGTTATTGAAATCACCAATAGCTACTGATTGTGGGTAAGAACCAGCTGAATATCTTGTTTCTGTTGCAAAAGAGCCATTTCCATATCCAAGAAGAACACTGACATTATGGTTACCCCAATTGGCGACAACTAGATCCAATCGACTATCATTGTTGAAATCACCAATAGCTACTGATTCTGGGTAAGAGCCAACTGAATACCTTGTTTCTGTTGCAAAAGAGCCATTTCCATATCCAAGAAGGACACTCACATCATTGCTAGCCGCGTTGACAACAACTAGATCTAGTTGAGTATCATTATTGAAATCACGACTAGCTACAGAGTATGGGTAAGAGCCAACTGAATACCTTGTTTCTGTTGCAAAAGAACCATTTCCATATCCAAGAAGGACACTTACATCATCGTTATTGGAGTTGGCGATAACTAGATCCAGCCAATTATCTTTATTGAAATCACCAATAGCTATTGATACTGGATAAGAGCCAACCGAATACGTTATTTGACTAATAAAACCCGTATATTGACCTAGAAGGATATCTATGCTACCAGTATCATTGTTTACGACCATAATATCTAAGCGATGATCATTGTTCACATCACCTATTGAGACTGAAATCAAAGAGTGAGATCCAGTTGAATACATGATGGGATTTTGAAAACTGCCATTCCCATATCCGAGAAATATACATATATTTTCAACGCCGTTAGTAGTAGTGATGATATCCAATCGATTATCTTCGTTGATATCTACTACGCTAATCGCATATGGAGTAGCAGAATCGGTGGAATAGACTACTTGATTAGCGAAAGTATCATTACCATTGTTAATAAATACACCTATTTGACGAGTACCAGAATTCGTGATAACTATGTCGAGAAATTTGTCTGCATTGAAATGGCCGGCCGCAATATAATATGGATGAGAACCTACTCCTGTCGACAATGTAATTTGTTTTTCATAGGATTTATTACTATTTCCGAAAAGTATACTAATAGTGTTTGTGCCATAGTTGCTAATAGCGAGGTCTAAATAGTCGTCATTATTGAAATTTCCAGCGGTTAATGATGATGGAAAAGAATCGTAACCTGTTGAGTATACAACTGGAATTGAAAAGTTTTGATAGTCAGTTCCATAGAGTATATTGATACTGTGCGTTCCATGATTAGCGGCAGCAATATCAAGTATTGAGTCGTTGTTAAAATCAGCAGCAATAATGGCTATCGGACGAGATGAACCTGTTGAAATATCCATTTGTTTCACGAAAGATCCATTTCCAAATCCATGAAAAATACCGATACTGTTCGTGCCGAAATTTGCTACTGCAATATCCAATCGAGAGTCATTATTGAAATCAGCTATTATAGCCATGTAAGGACTAGAGTAAGAACCAGTTGAATATGTGATTGAATTTGTAAAAGTGCCATCACCATTTCCCAAATACACAGCAATCTTGTTAACTATGTGATTGGTAATAACCATATCCAAAAATGTATCATTATTGAAATGCCCGATGGCGACAGATCGTGGACCATACTTATATTCAGCTAGCTTTCGAGTCATCAGTATGAAATTGACACCACAGTTTGGAACTAAATGATATATGAAAAGTGATTCGATAACTAATTTACAAAAACTCTTTCAATATACTACCAGAAATTACTGTATGACCCTATTCATCAGTTACTCTCTATTCTTATTTTACAACAACAAACAAAATAGAAGAGATCTTGCTACGTATGCTTCGGAAAAACAATGTATAGAATTGTGATGATAGAGAAGAAGAAGACGAGAATAATCATACAAAGAATAACGACCTATAATTGATATCCCTGTTCTTTTTCATACAGTGTCAAATAAATGACATTTAACGATGTTCGATTGGATTTTTAATTATACTTATTGATAAAAAAACAATATACCAATAACTTTTGGTGCAGTGAAATAAACTGTAAGTACACCAATAATCATTGATATCACTGTGAACATAGCAAATACACCTGTAACTGTTAGAGATCGATGTTCGGACCAGCACGAATATTCTCTAATGAAAACATTCTACAGATTATGAAGATTGAGAAGAAAAGAAAAGGACATACAAACGTGTTGGGGTCATTGAAAATTTCTTGCTTTTCTCAATAACATTATCAAATCTTGATGAATTGAACTGGTTTCGTGCGAAATTTTCATGTTGCCCAGCGAGTGAATGCTCTGCCGTTATATTATCATTATTCACAAAAATTTCGTTCATCTATAATAAAATAACTATATAGGGTATATCCATGGAAAACCAATCACTTGTTTGAAATAGGAATGTCACTTTAAATTTACTTTACCCATATAAAATTCGGCAGTAAATTAAACATTGTACCCTTTGTCATAGACATTTTATAGACATACAGAAAAGATTTTTCGAATAAAAAAATACATTTTCTTACACTATCAATTTTACTCTACAAACTGATATAAATGTTTATTTCGAATTCGAAAATAAATAACTACTTATGCCTGAAGTGTCGCGTTACGTACACAAACCAATATATATATATATAGGTAATAAGGTATACATACGATGGATATTAATACTCGAATATATTGAAGTTACTTTTGTATGTGCGTAGAAAGCGAATTACGTCGTGTATTTCATACACACAATCATAAAATGGATATGCATGAATGCTCCTCATGCACATTGTTTTTCATCATATTACACTCTATATCGAATTAAATGAGACCTCAAGATGTACAACATCTCAGTCAAACGTTGCAAAAGAACACAGTGAGTTGAAACCAATGTTTTCATTTTCATCAAATTCTTCTTTTGTAGTTCATATAAACACTAATAAAACTTGATATCTTTGGGAATCAAATCAGAGATCAAAGTATACACAATACCTTATTCAAGCATTGGAAATTATTACAGTAAAATTAAATTCATGTCTGCATCTTTTTCATATTCATTTTTTTCGTTCTATATAGACACTCACACAGCTCGACCTTTTCTATACTGAAATCGAATACGAGCGTGTGAAATATCTTGAAATATTAAAGAACAAAAATACGACGTTAAATATCCATTCGTAATGTAATAATTCTATTTCAAGTTTAATTAATAGTCTTGTATAATATATTAATCTTACTAAAAATGATTAAATCGTATAAGTATGACACTTTGAAAAAATAAATGAATATAAAAGACAAGGGACTTCGTGTATTAAAATCAAAATAGGAAGAAAGAAATTTTTATGGAATTATCGTATTCATATTCATTTGAATATATAAAACTATTTTTATTAATTCAAAATATCAGAAAATAATCTTTTCAGTTTTTGATTATATACATATTTTATTAAAATACACTTCATATTTATGGACAAGTGATATAATTACTTTATTTGAAATTTTTTCATCAAAATCATTATCTACATTTTATTGTGAACATAATCTGAAAAGCAAAGTATCAAAGAAAAATTGTTGAAAACAAAACAGAAACAACTTTATATGTACTTGGTTTTTTCCAAATGTACATCGTCATCGATTAATGGTTGCATGTCAACGCAGAAAGAAAGAAAAAAAATGTATGACTATCGTCATCACATGAAATGTTTATAACCATACATGTCCAATTTGAAAATTGAATTCAATTGAAATTTCAATTGAAAAATGTAATTTCAATTGAGTTCAATTTTCAAATTGGACACTACTGAGTAACATATTCTAGATATATAATTCTTTCTGGATATAGCTATTTTTACAGGATGAGTTTTGAAAGGGGAAACTAAAAAGAAATAACACCTGAAGTATGAATGAGATTCAGTCGAAGGTCAAATGAGTCGCATCGACGAAATTAAACTCTGCGTTATTTTAAACAAAATTTTTTTTACAAAAGCACACAATTTTTTTCTTTTTATTTTGATATAAAATTAATTGTTGAGAAGCAAGAGTTGAGACCACTGAATTAGTTTGTCTTATATTCAAGAGATAAATTAATTTGTTTGCAAATAGAAATCCTTATCTAAACTTGGTGAGATATTTTTTGCCAACAAAACGGTAAGTTTACAAATAAAAATCCTTATCTAAGCTTGGTAGAGTCCTTTTTTTCAGTTTTAATTAGTCTTTTTATCTTTGCTTGTTTTATTGAACAACATTTATTCCATGTCTACGCTCAATTTTTATTAATTCTCACATCTTCATGATCTTGTGTGTATTTTCAAAAACTGCAAAGCATAAGGTACAATGAACCGTTTGATTGTTTGAAAAAAACAATTAT
>Ga0209915_1003161_pt1 | contig 14782 bp, 18 predicted proteins | sample ThiBiot_750_plan_FD_183952 | JGI IMG/M metagenome (GOLD analysis project Ga0209915, IMG submission 183952) | Wastewater bioreactor microbial communities from Cape Town, South Africa - Thiocy_cont_750_plan (SPAdes) | ecosystem: Engineered > Bioreactor > Thiocyanate-remediating > Anaerobic-Aerobic... | reverse complement strand
CGAGACAGATGATGGTCCAGGTGCGGCCACCAACATCAATGTCGGTCGAGTACACCAAGCCCTGGTAAGCGCGAGCAGAGAGAGTGTCTGGCGAGGGAATCGTGTCCCACACGACTTGCGTCGGTCCGCCACTTGCCTGCACGAACGAGCGAGAGTCACACACAAGTGAGAATCAATGCGATGGTACACAGAGAGAGAGAGAGAGAGAGGAGCGAACCAGTTGGAAGAGATACTGCTCGGTGGGAGGTGCAGAGCGGTCAAAGATGAAGACCTCGAGCGAAGGGTCGGAGCAGTCGATGACGGAGCACACGAGCACAGGTAGAGCCGTGAAGGCGCTTACGAAGCCTGTGGGCAAGGTGGCTGCGGTCGGGAGGTAGATGGGCAGTGTGAAGAGAGTGGCGTACTGCTCGTTGGTTGGGTCGAGCGACGACGTGTGGAGCATGACGATGTCGGTGCGCGTGCTGTTCGAGAGCTGCGTGCGAGACGAACACGTGACGAGACGCGAGGCGGCCGCCTGTGCCGTAGCATTCTCGAAGCCAGCGCTCCAGAGATCGAAGCCGACCAGCTCGTTGGAGTGGTTCGAAGGAGGGAAGAGGATGCTGATCGGTAGGTACAGAGGTCGAGGCGATGCAGGCTCGAGCGTGTAGGCCGGAGTCAGCTGCGTGATGATGGTGGTGGCGTTCTCCTCGAGCGAGAGCATCTGCTCGAAGGCCGCTCGTTGATCGAGGGTCACGAGAGGCGAGTAGGACACTGAGCGCGTGTCGCCCGAGCGATTGATGAACGGCATGCAAAAGAGATCGAACTGACTGGGTTGGAGCTGGTAGCCGGCGACCATGTACGCGCTGCCGAGATCGATGAGGAAGTCGCGGATGCGTGCGGTCTCGAGCAAGACCGACGAGGTGCGGTTGGTGGCCTCGCGCTGGAAGACGCCGTTCAGCACCTCGTGCTGTTGGTCGTCGACCACATGCCAGAAGATGAGCGAGAGCGCGATGCCGACGCCGAACGCAAGCAGCACGATGAACAGCGCCGAGACGCGATAGCAAGCCGTGATGCAGGTGGGCTTGAGGCGTGCTTGGCCACGACCAAACGCTCGAGTCTGGCGAGCCATCGCGCAGTGGACGCCTCGCCACCTACGCGAGCGAACTGCCCGGTGAGCCAGACAGCGCGGTCGATCGCTCGAGAGACGCGAGGGGGCGAGATGATACGTTGGCGCGCGCTCGCGCTAGAATAAGTACAGTAGCCGAGCCGAGAAGGAAGGCCCACGCTAGCGTCGAGAGAGAGAGAGGTTCAAGGGTAAGTGGTGGCTGAGCTCAGAGAGAGAGAGAGACGAGCGAGAGCGAGAGAGAGCGATGGACGAGATTGGCTGGAGAGCGCGAGAGAGCGAGAGAGCGACGACGGAGAGACGCAGCAGCGAGTTGCTGTGGTGGCGAGTGAGCGAAGTTCTGCTCTGTCTCTCTCGCTCTCTCGGCGGCAACTGGTGCCTCTTTGGACCTGATGGCAACAAACAAACACATGGCAAGACTCTGTGCTTTACTGCGCTTAGCGGGAACCAGCCAGCTTGGAGAGCATCTCCAGTAACGCATCGCGCATACGGTCCGGCAAGTAGGCGACGGCTGCGTAGGCGATCGCATCGGTGCCGACCAGGTAGCGCGTCTTGGGGTACTCGCTCGTGAGCGCATGCGCGATCTTCTCGGCCACGATGATGGGACTCGGCGCGTTCCTGAACACCATCTGCATGCCGCTCTGACCCGAGACGTACTGCAGCTTGTAGAGCTGCTTCGCCTGTGGGTGCCCATGCCATTGTGTGGTGAGCAGAGCAGCCATCGAGTTGTGCGTGGCGCTACTGCTGCTGCTGCTGCTGCGCGCGTACCTCGGCCGGGAACTTGCTCCATTCCGCTTCCCAGTCCTCAGCGACACCTTGCACCAACGGCGTTCGGATAAAGCCTGCAGCACGCACACGCAGCAAAGGCACTCGCTTAGCCATTGCCTCCACGATGGCTTGCTCCGGGCATGCGAAGAGTACGCTCGTGTACCTGGCTCGATGGCCGAGACCGAGATGCCGAACTGCTGCAGCTCGAGGCGCATTGCGTCAGTGATGGCCTCCATGCCGAACTTGCTAGCGCAGTACGGTCCCATCAATCCCGCTGCCGTCCTGCACATGAGCACGCATCGCGCATATGTCAGCAGCGGTTCTCGAACGATGTACATCGCGCCAAATCAACAGCAGCGCACTTGCCTTCCAGCGCACGATACGATGTTGACGATACGGCCCTTGCTCTCGCGCAGCAATGCTACGAGCACTGCGGTCATCGTGTTCTGTGTGTGCGTGTGTATGAGTGAGGGCAGCCTATCAATCGCGGCCCAGCCGTATGCGCGCGAACTCGAATGTGCAACACGTACGTGACCCACGAGGTTGACGTCGAGCTGGCGCTGCATTGCCTTGTGCGAAATATACTGCCCGCGACGTCGTCTCATGGCATCAGCATCAGCTACAACCGCACGCACGGCCGCCACACTTGTACCTCAAGTGGCCCCATCACGGCGATGCCAGCATTGTTGACGAGCCCTACGAGGCGCTTGGCAGGCGACGCCTGCAGCAGCTCGCGCAACTGGCGGCCGAACTGTCGGGCGCCGAGAGCGCGTGTGTGAGTGCGCGGCTGCTGACAGCGTGAGCGACGCGTTGTTGCGTACCTCTTGAATCTGCTCGTCGTTCGTGATATCGACTTGATAGTACGAGATCTCTCCAGACGCCTCGTCCTGGAGACTCTTGCCCAGCTACGCACGCCGCGTGTACGCAGCGACTCGGCGTGAGATGGAGGGACGCTCAGCGACGGCGAGCCACGGCGCGTACCGCGGGATTCAGCACCGTCACCACGACATGGAAGCCGAGCTTCGCGAGGTACTTGGCGGTCTCGCGGCCGATGCCAGTGTCGCAGCCTGAAATGACGATCACAGACGAGTTGCCAACCTACATATGCAAACGGCGTTGGTGCGTTACTCGAGGTCGAGGTAGAGGAGCGTGTGCGTGTTCGTACAGCTGGCGGCGGGAAGCGCGATCGTTGGCGCGCCTTCAGGTACAGCAGGACGAGGAAGCCGCCCACCAGCAAGAGCGGCACGAGAACGATGGCCCAGAGAATCTGCGCGAGCATGATGGTGCGAGGCGAACGGCAACAGCAGCGAACAACAACGAAGGAGGTACGCGCGCACTGCTGTTCTTTACCTCACCTGCCGAGCAGCGCCCTCTCCATGGCGGCTCGCTTGCTCGGCTGCGGCTGCGTCTGCGTCTGGGGCAGGAGTGTGGCTCGCATGCGGCGGCACTGCTACGTTGGCTGGGGCTCGTTGCGCTCGATGAGCGCTGAGGCAGGGAGGCAGGGGGTTGAATATCGCGGAGTGATAAAGCAGCGGGAGCTTTGGTGCAACTGGTGTATTTTTCGGCCACTCTCCTCGAGGCTCGTGCGTCTCTCTCTCTCTCTCTCTCTCTCTCTCTCTCGGCCTGCTGTGTTGCTCACGAGGGCTCTCTTCCTCCCGTGCTGCTTGCCTCGAGAGCCGAGAAGGAGTCCCTCGACCATTTGTTGGCCTTCACATCAACAACTATCTCTCCCTCTCTCATCCAGAGAAACCAAGAACCAAGAACCAAGATGGTATCGCTGCCTGACGATATCGTCGCTGCGTCAGATGCCGCGTTTGGCGACACCAGCTCCGACGATGACCAAGCTGCCAACGACACTTTGGCGAGCACCGACCTCGCTCATCATCATCATCATCATCATCATCGTGACGATGAAGAAGCTCGTGAAGATGCTCGCGACACCGACCTCGAAGCTGACCATCATCACCATCACCACACGGGCCAACAAGAGCCGAGCACCTCGAGCATCATCAACAAACAGCTCGAAGATGCAAGTGCGACGGCGACGACGACGACGACGACGACGAGCAATGAAGCACAGCACCGCCAATCGGAACCGGAAGGCACACACGATCCGGCTGTGTGTCCGGTGTGCTTGATCACGGTGCTCGAGGGACCGGCGCTGTTCAAGTACCGCTTCCACGCCATCTGTGCCGTGTGTCGTCAGTGCCGTCGACCGCTGAGCGAGACGCTGGGCTTCTCGGTCGTCAACCAAGACGCCACGTGCACCGAGTGCGCGATGCAGTGCAATGCGCCGTGCACGCTGTGCGGCGACATGATCGTCGGGCGCGGCGTGTACTTTTTCGAGCGGCCGTACCATCACGAGTGCGTGCGGTGCGTCGAGTGCAACAAGCCCTACCGACCGGGACGCACGTTCCATGTTCGAGCGCCGCCGGACGTCGACGGCGATGCTGCCACGCGCGGCAGCGGCGACTTTCTGTGCCGCTTGTGTCATGCACGATGGTCGCAGGAGCAGGAGAGCCAGCGCTTGGTGCACTGCGCCCGATGCTTGCTCGAGCTGACGCTCGGAGACGCGGTCCAGATCGGCGGCAAGGCCTGGCATCCGGGTTGCTCGACGTGCTCGGTGTGCGGCAACACGATCAAGAAGGGCTCCTCCATGTCGCTGCAGCGAGGTGCGCTCTGGTGTGCCGTGTGCACGCGCGAGAGCATCGCCGAGGCGCTCGAGAACCGCAAGGCCTACGAGGAGGCGCGGCAGCAACAGCTGGAACTCGAGCGCCGCCAGCTCGAGGAGCGCCAGAAGGCCGAGCAGCTCGAGCACGAAGAGCGCGAGCGCCTCGAGACCGAACAGCGCCTCGAACGCGAGCGCCTGGAGCGTGAGGCCGAGCGCGAGCGCCTCGAGCAGGAGCGCCTCGAACGCGAGTTGCTCGAGGCCGAGACCTACCACGTGTGCATGCTCTGCCAAGAGAGCCTGCAACGCAAGGAGGGCCTGGCGCTCGCGAGTCACATCTGGCACATTGAGTGCGCCGAGTGCGCCGAGTGTGGCGAGGCGCTCAACGACGCCACGTTCTTTGCGCTGCTGCAGCAGCGTATGTGGTGCATCCGGTGTGCTGCCGCTGAGGTTCGGCGCACCGAGCAGGAGCGCCTCGAAGCAGCCGAGGCCGCCGCAGCCGCCGCCGAGGCCGAGTCCGAAGCGGCTAACGCAGCGGCGGGCGCCTCTGCCTCGGAGGCCGCCAGTGTCGGCTCGTCGCAAGCCGACACTGGCGCCGCATCGTCGTCGGCATCCGGCGGTCATCCACAACCACCCAAGCCGTCGGGCTTCTTGTCGGTGTTCATCAACAAGCTGGACGAGGTGGCGCTGGCCACGAGGGCTCGTCTGCTGCCCGGCAAGGCGCAGCGCCAAGCCCAAGCGCAGCAGCAACAACCCAGTATCGACGGTACGCCGACCGCGACCGCCAGTGAATCACGCAACGCTGCAGGAGCACCCAGTGCACCGAGCTTCAACCTGTCATTTGAGAGTATGAGCGAGGACGAGCGGGTACGACAACGAGAATGACACGACGACAATGGCGCGACAGCAGCGACGACGACATTGTTGTTGCTGCCCGCGCATCGCTCGCATCTCTCACACGCCTTCTTGCGTGTCTCTCTCGTCGGGCGTGGTGTGTGTGTGGTGGGTCGCTTCGTACGTGCGCAGCGATCCTGGATGCAGGTTCAAGCGGACGTGGCGCGGCTCCAGAAGGAGGTCGCCGATCTTGCTCAACTGATACAAGTACGCACGCCGACTGCTGCGCGCTGGCGCAATCGCAATCTCAATCGAATCTGCTCGATACTGACACCACTAGCTTTGTTGACGTCGCGTGATGGCGTATCACTGCGGCAGAAGCGTGAGCGTGAGACGCTACGAGTGCAACGCAAGCTCCAGGCTCGACTCAAGGCCAACGCCGAGGCGCTGGTGCATGGCTCGTTCCGTCTCGTGGCGCCGCACAATCGAGCCGGTGATGATGGCTCGGAGGCTCTCGAGCTCGATGACGCCAATGGTGCGGCGTACGAAGACGGCGGCAGCGCCTTGTCGGGTGTACTGCTCGATGCGATCGATGAGGAGCTCGATCGCTTGGACGACCGCACGCGCCAGGACGTGATCCGCAGCGTGAACGCCAGCGGCACGAGCGTGGTGCAGATGCCGCAAGCCAACCTGATCGGCGAGGACCTCTCGTACCTGACGCTGAGCAACTCGAACTTCTCGGCCGCCGACTTGTCTCAATGCAACCTGTACGCGTGTGTCATGATCGGCGCGCAGTTCCGCTTCGCCAATCTCTCGGGCGCCAATGCCACGTGGGCCAAGTTCCGCTCGGCGTCGTTCTTTCGCGCCTCGATGCGTGAGTGCAACCTCAGCAACGCGTCGCTCGAGGGCGCCAATCTCATCAACGCCGACCTCTCGCACTGTAACCTCACGGCCGCCATCGCGCACGGCGCGTCGTTCGCCGGCGCCACGTTGCGCAGCGTCAACTTGGAGCGCGCCAAGCTCGCCGATGCCGTCCTCACCAAGACCGACCTCTCGAACGCCAACGTGCGACGCGCCGATCTCACCAAGGTCAACCTGACGCAAGCCGATTGCTCGTGCGCCAACTTTGAAGGCGCCGATCTATCTGGTGCCGATCTCTCGGCCTCCATCTTTCGAGGCTGCAATCTGCGTGGGGTACGTCATACAACCGCTATCGAATCAATCAACCAACCAACCAACCAATCGAGCGAACCTCTGACCCGCCCGCTACCATTGCTTGCGTGCGTGCTGCGCAGGCCAAGTTGAACAACGCCCGCCTGGTCGATCGCTCAGGCAAGCGCGCGGATTTCACCGACGCCGACCTCAGCGATGCCGACCTGACCGGCGTGCTGGCGCTGGTGGATCGCGAGTCCGGTGGTGGCGCCGCAGCGGCGCTCAAGGCCCTGTTCCAGCACTCGAACCTCACTCGCATCCTGGGCTTCAAGGACTCGCGAATGCTCACGTGGTCTGATTCGCAGCCCAGCGAGCAAGAGCGTGCCAAGAACGCTGCGGCCGCTGCCGAGATCCTCGCTGGTGGCGCACAGATCTCGGTCATCGAGCCATCGTCGTCGTCGTCCACGTAGAGCAAGAGAGAGCGAGGGAGACCGCACACTCACACATTCGCCAGCCACTAGAGTGAGTACCCACTCTACAATCGTATCTTATTTAATGCACCTCGCACGCAAGAGAGTGCCGCCGCCTCGCCATTCGACGACATGCCGTGTACCATATCGTTAGCGCGATTGAGAAGTAGCCGAGACGGAACAGACCAGACCACCAAGTATATCGCGAGTACAACAAGCAACTCTCTGAAGCTCGAAATGATTGCTTGCGGGCTACGATTGATGTTGACCGGTTGGTTGGGTGGTTTCATTATGAGCTCTCCGCGATCTATCAATCTATCTATCTATCTCTCGCACTTTCTCTCGCACTCGCCAAGGAACAAGCCAAAACTCCTTGCAGCAAGTTGGTATCGCTCAGCAGCACTCTCCTCTCTCGCTCGTTCGCTCTCTTGCGTCTTCACTCTGCCTCATCAAAATCTTCCTCGTCGTAGTCGTCCTCATCGTCGTCGTCACCGTCGTCGTCACCGTCGAGCTTGCTGCGCTCTTGCATCATACGGATGGCTGAGTTGCGCTGCGCCTCACGGAGCTTGGCGAACTTCTTGTAGTACACTGCCAGCGGGCACGAAGCCGCCTCTCGCTCACTCGACAAGAACGCGTCACATCGCGATACGTCCTTGGGGCAGTAGTCGACATTCTTGCGGCGCTCTTCGATCCAACGGCAATTCTCCTCCAGCTATACGAACGAACCAGCCAGCGAGCGAGCGAGCGCGCGAGAGAGAGATGAATACATGACACAGCACAGCAGCGAGAGGGTGTGTACGTGTGTACCTTCTCTACGAGCTGCTTGATACGCGAGCGGTAGTTGCCAGCCTTGCAGTGCTTGGCAAAGTGGCGCAAGTGGATGATCACCGGCGTGACCAACTCGGGGAACGAGATGGATTGAGCGTAGTGTTGCAAGTGGTCGAGCAACAACTCGCACACTTGCTCCAACAAGCCATCCTATTCGAAACCGGAGAGCGAGTGAGTACTGTACCGATCCAGGAAGCAAGACAGGGAGGGAGAGAGCACATACTGCATAGGTGCGAGTGCGCAAATACTGGTTCGGCGCACGGAGCGACACCTCAAAGTCGAGTGGCTTCAATGACGTCGGACGAAGGCTTTGCTTCAAATCCGAATGTGCCAGTACCTCGAGCAGCGTTCCGCAGAGCGGGATAAAGTGGCAAGTGGCGATCGAGATCTCGTTCAGCATGCGTACAAGCTGCATGTGTGTGTGTGCGCGCGTCAGACAAGCGTACAGCGCGCGTGTGCGATGTAGAAGATGACCGCCATGTGTACCTGGAAGCGCAGAGGGAAGTTACGCGCCGTCGGCAGCAGCCGGATGGAACCGGACATGATTTGTACCAAGGGGTAGAGTAGCAGCGCGAGGTCGGAGACTTGGTGCGACTGCGACAGGAGTCGCACCCAGACGCGCAGCGAGTTGATGTACTGCCAGTTGTAGACGGCCTGGTGCGCTTCCTTGGTCTTGTTGACGATGGCGTTTCGCAAATGGATGGCGAGTTGTCGAATATAGACAAAGGCGTGCTGATACGAGGCCTTGGTGTCGAGCTTGTAGAGCTCAACCACGCAGCTGCACATGAGCGACACGAGAGCCATGGTCTTGCGGTTGTAGAAGCGCGAATGGCGCACGAACGTCAGGTACGCGCCCTTGAGGCAGAGGTCGATGAAGGGGTACGGCAAGATCGACGCCATTGTGTGGATGTTGACGAAGGCCAGCAGACGCGACGTCTCATCGCCCGATGCCCACACTGAGAGTAGAACCTGCAGCCACCCATGGGTGAGTGATCGAGTAGGCAAGTGAGCGTTCATCGTGCTCTCTCTCTCTCTCTCTCGCCAACGTACTCGCAAGAAGAACTTGGAGATGACTGGATACGGCGCCATGAGATGCAAGAAGCCCTCGAGACGACGCAGCGAGAAGCGCAGCAACGTCGGCTCCGAGAGGTTCTGGAAGAAGTGCAGGCAGTTGCTCAAGAAGCCCTTGAGTAGCGGCATGACCTTGTTCCATCGCGACGCGCCCTTTTGAGCCAGCTTGAGGATGGAGCGCGTCTTGAGAGCGAGAGTCGTGCTGCTGCTGCTGTTGCTGCTGCTGCTGCTGCTCGAGCTTGAACTCGAAGAAGACGAGCTCGTGGTTGGTGCAGCAGTGACGGCGGCCTTGGCAGGCTTGTGCGAGGCTGCCGCTGCCGCAGTGGTGTACTTGGATGAGTTGTTGCGCTTTGGCTTGCGGTCCTCGTCGTCGTCGTCATCGTCATCGTGCTCCTCGTGGTCGGCCGTAGCGTCGCCGTTGTTCTCGTCGTCGTCACCAGCATCATCATCATCATGCGCGGCGGTGAGCTCGAGCAGCGAGTCAAAGTACTTGGGAATCTCTTGCAGGCCAATGACCATCAATCGGTTGAAGACATCCGACTGAGTGATGGAATACTTGTAGTCGCGCGACGCGAGACGGTTGGGCCGCTTGGCTTGTGCATTCTTGCTCTTGGGCTCGGGATCCTTCTCGGCAGAATCGCTCGACTCGCCAAAGTGGCAGCCGGCGCGGTAGGCGCTCAGCAGCTCCTTGAGCGTGCTGAACGTAATTCCCTGCGCGAGACCATGATCGAGAGCCACCGGGCATCAGCAACACGATGGCGCACACATATGCGCGAATCGTGCTACGAACCTTGGAGGCTGATTTGGTCCAGGTGCTGAGGTGCTTCATGGTGAGCGGGATCGCAGCGCGGCGTTCCTCCTCCTCATCGTCGTCTTCGTCTTCGTCGTCGTCGTCGGCGCCACCATCATCGTCACCATCATCGCTCGCTTGGTCTTCTTCGTCGTTGCCAAAGTCGAGCAGCTCTTGATCGTTCTCCTCGAGATAGCGGTAGAACTCTGGATCTCGTTTCTTGAGCTCGCGCAGCTCCTTCTTGTGCTTGGCGATCGAGGTACCGTCGTCGTCGTCGTCGTCGTCCTCATCAGCAGCGTCGTCATCTTCTTCATCGTCGTCCTCATCAGCAGCGTCGTCGTCTTCTTCATCGTCCTCCACATCAGCAGCGTCGTCATCTTCCTCATCATCGTCGTCGTCGTCATCTTCCTGATCGTCGTCGTCGTCCTCGTCGTCGTCGTCCTCGTCCAGGTGCTGCAGGAAGCCACCCTTGAGGAACTCGTCGACGTTCATCGACGCGAGCGCCTTGCCGCCGAAACCGAGATCGTCAGCGTCGTCAGCATCCTCGTCGCTGTCTTCGAGCTCGGCCTTGGCCTTGCGCTTGTGGGAATCGAGCTGCTCGGCATCGCCGGCGGCAGCGTCGCCATCCTTGCGCACGAACTTCTTGGCCGGCTTGGCCGAGAGCTTGGAAGGCTTCTTGGGCGCGACGGCGCTCTTGACCTTGGGAGCAGCGGGCGTGAGGCCCTTGCCCTTGGCCACGCGAGCCTGGTGTTTCTGTCGCGAGACGAACTTTTTGGTGCGCTTCGAGAGCTTGGCCATGGTGGGTGCGGGCGAGGCGGGGCAGCGAGACGACAGCAGCAACGAAGAGAAGGAGGAGACGAGGACCCCGACCTGAGAGGCACGTGACGAGAGCCCCCACTGCTCTAGGTGCTGATGTCACTCACTTCCTTCGCTCTCGTCCATTCGCTCGCTCATTCATTCACTCGCTCGCTGTGTCATCATGGGCGCCCTGCTGTCCACCAACTCGTCGTGGTTCCCGCGTATTCGTTGGGTCGAGGTTCATGACCTCGAGAGCACGCCGCTGTGGCTGCGGCACTTGGTGACCGACGCGCTGCAGTGGCTGTGGGGCCTGCTGCTGTACTACCGCCTCTGCAGCGGCCTCGTGGCACGTGCTCTGAAGCGCACGGGCAGCACCAACATCGTCGACCTCTGCTGCGGCTCGGGCGGCCCGATGCCGAGCATCCAGCGCGACCTTGCGGAGCGCTTCAACATCCGCGTTTCGGTGACGCTCACCGATCTGTACGTTGTTGTTGTTGTTGTTGTTGTTGTTGTTGCGTCTACCACCACGCCAGCAACGTGCTGACTGACCCTCGTGTGCGCGCGTGCGTGCGTTCCAGGTACCCGAACATCGAGGCGTACCAGCGGCTCGCTCAACAACATGCCACCAGTGGCATCGAGCTCAACTACAAGCCCGAGTCGATCGATGCGACATCGTGCACGCTGGCGGGACTTCGCACGGTACGGCAGTGATGGCATGGAACTCGCACGCGCGCTGTTCTCACGTCAATGCTTCCCTCTCTCTCAGGTGTTTGCGTCATTCCATCACTTCCCACCGGCGTTGGCACAACGCATGTTGCAGGACGCAGTCGACACGCGCAACGGCATCCTCGTGGTCGAGCCGACGCAGCGCAGCGCCTTCAACGTGCTGCTGCTGATGCCGGTGCTCATGTTCTGGCTGCTGACGCCGCTCTCGACGCTTGCCATTCGGCCTTTCTCGCTTACGCGCTGGTTCTTCACGTTCGTCATTCCGCTGCTGCCGCTGATCTTGGCGCACGACGGCACCGTATCGTGCCTGCGCACGTACACGCCCGACGAGCTGCGCGAGCTGGTGCTGCAGCTCAAGAACCACGAGACGTTCGAGTGGGAGATTGGCGTCAAGCGCGTATGGCTCGGGCCCAACATTGTGTACCTGATCGGCACGCCCAAGGCGAGCAGCAAGAAGCTGCAGTAGTCTCGCGGCGGCGATGGCGGTATGTGTCAAAAGGAAGAGATTTCTCGAGAATTTATCGTTGTTGGATATCCTGGATGGATGGGTGGGTGGATGGATGGGCAAGATGCTAGTGCCAGAACGGGTGCAGGAAGCGAGGGAAGGTTGGGTACGGTTGGGTGAGGGTGCGGAGAGGTTGCGCTTCGGCGACAACGGCAGCGCACAGCGGGGGAGCGGAAAGCGAGCGGGTGGGTTTAGGCGTCGGTCGGCAACGGCGTAGCTTTGTTGTCTGCAACGCGCGAGAGATGGTAAGCGGCACGAGGCGCTGATAGCGTGCTGGCTCGATGCGATGCGATGCGACGCGCACTACTCGACCGTCGTACCAGTGATGAAGAAAAGCTCATCGTCTCCGATCGAGGTCTGGCGACGGCTGTCGAACTGCAGAGCCAGAGAACGGGTGAGCCGAGAGTGTTGCGGTTCGTGCACGACAGGTGCGAGTCTGACGAGAGGAGGCAGAATCTACGTACCCTCTGGAGGACAATGCACACCAGCACAGCGAACAGCGTGTTGGCGAGCATATGCATCAAGAAGACCTCCATTCCGAGCATCACTAGGCATACAAAGCACAGAGAGATATGACGAGTAAGTAGGTGTCAGCCGGTAGGAGAGAGGGAGAGAGAGAGAGAGATGCGGCGTACTGGTGAGGTCGGGTGACCGCTCGTTAGAGAACTTCATGGCCATGTCCCAGTCCCAAGTGCCGGCGAGCATCAGAAGGAAGCCGCCGAACATGGGGAACGGCGTGCCGTACACGCGCTGGTTCAGGTACATCGGGTTGAGGCTGCGTGCGAACAACACATGGTGAGTGGCACGGTGCGAGAGCGACACACCGGACGAGCGAGCGAGAGGAGCGAGCGTACTTGGCCTCGATGGTGCTAAAGAAGCCGTAGCTCGTGGGCGAGCGCAAGAAGGTCTTGGCCGGCTGAGTAAAGTGCGCGATCAACAGCTCGGTGATCTGGACGACGCAGAGCGTCGTGAACATGATGGCCATCGACTGGTGGCCGAAGAGCAGGTAGTCGTTCGCCTGCGGGTGGTAGTAGAAGAGGATGGCGATGATGATCCAGCCGAGCGGATAGAAGAGCGACCAGCCGACAGCTGTACGTGCACAACGGAACGCGCGCTACAAAGTCAGATGCACTGTGCGACACACGGCATCGGATGGCGGGTGGTGGATGGTGCGCAGTACCGGGCAGCGTCTGGTTCATGTGCAGAATGCGCACGATGGCCTGCAGCATGAAGGTGCTCGACATCAACACATGCTGCGTGGTCGACATGGCCCAATGAGACGCAAAATGGATCTCACCTATGGTGTAAATGATGCTACGCAAGACACAAGGACCGACCTCATGGTGGGTGGGCGGGAGGGAGCGCCACATGGAGCTCTCTAGCACTAGAGAGAGAGAGCTCAAAGCGCAGAGCGTACCCGCCGAATAACTGAAGCCATGCTGGGAGGATGAGCCAGAAGCCACGCTCACGCAGGCCTCGCAAATACGACAAGCCCAAGGCGCGAATGAACAACCATAAGCCGACGGCGAAGAAGAAGCTGCCGGTGGTGGCGTGGCCGAGCCAGGTACCCATTGGAGCGGTGCGAACGACGAGGAGGGGCGAAGGGAGGCAAGAGAGCAACAACAACAACGATGAGCCAGCGCGCGCCACCGAAGCCCGAAGCGGACTTGGGCTCGGCTGCCGAACCATTAATGCCTCGATGCTCGCGAAAGCGCGAAAGCGCGAAGATGCGAAGGCTCTTTTCGCTCTTTCGCTCTTTCGCTCTTTCGCTCTCGCCTTCGTTTGTTGGCTCGTCGTCGTCTGCTCGCTGCTGCTGCTGCGTCGTCGTTGATCGGTGCGCGAAAGCGAGCGCCTACACACTCGACACTTGCTCACCGGTGAGACTCAAAGCGATGGATGACTTGGATGAAGAGATCCTTGGCATTGTACGGAGCTCGGTTGGAACAGAATGCATGGCCACTCCGCTCACTCACTCGATCGATATCGATATCGATATCACTCTCGCTCTCTCTCTCTCTCTCGCTCACTCTCTCTCTCTCTCTCGCTCACTCTCGCACTCTCTCGCGTGTGTGATATCACGCGCAGGCTGCCAGGAAGGGCCCTGGAAGTTCGCGGTATGCTGCCGCCTGCCTCCGTGCTTGTTGTTGTCGCTGCAGCTTACGCGGACACTGGCACAAACAGACGCTACTCGTCGGACGAAGACGACGATGATGATAGCTCGTCGGCTTCCGACTCTGCCTCCGACTCTGGCTCGGACTCGGACTCAGAGCTGGACCTCAGCGACGAAGAGGAGCCTATGTGCGTGCCGCATGCCGCCGCGCGAGTGTGGTGGCCGTGCCGCTAACCACCACCTCCTCGTCGTCGTCCTCTCGTCCTACGCGCCACTGCTCGACGCAGACCTGCGGGCCTCACGCAGCTGCAGATCGAGAACCTGATCTACGAGCGCGACCAACGACGTCAGCAGGCGCGAGAGCGCCGCGAGATGCACCGCATGATGAAGCGCCGAGAGAAGGAGTCCAAGCGTGCCAAGAAGCAGAGCAAGTCCAAGAAGACCTCCTCGTCGTCGTCCAAGAAGACGCCCAAGAAGCCGTCGTCTTCGAGCGCCACTGCTTCCTCGAGTGCGTCGCGCTCCAGCTGCAGCCGCCTTCTCCTGTCAACGGCACACACAGCACAGCACTCATCAAGGGCGCCCACGCCCTCTGCTTTTGTAGGCTCTACTCCTCGCAAAGAGCCGCGCGCCACCAAGTCTTCGTCCTCCGCCTCGTCGCGACGCTCCTCGTCGGCATCGACCACGGCGCAGGACGACAAGAAGCGAAGACCGAAACGCAAGCGCTCGGACGACGAGAACGATGACGACTATGCACCCGACAGCAAGCGCAAGAATGCCAATGGCGGTCGGTATTACAGCGACGACGACGACTACGACGACGACGACTACCTTGATGTTGACGACGACGACCGCCGCAGCGACCGCCGTGCCGCTTCTTCCAAGCGCCAAGTAGCCGAGCCCGAGCCCGAGGTAGCGTATTATGCCGGCCTGCTCTCGTATCTCTCGACATTGAGAAGCATT
>Ga0209915_1003151_pt1 | contig 14817 bp, 10 predicted proteins | sample ThiBiot_750_plan_FD_183952 | JGI IMG/M metagenome (GOLD analysis project Ga0209915, IMG submission 183952) | Wastewater bioreactor microbial communities from Cape Town, South Africa - Thiocy_cont_750_plan (SPAdes) | ecosystem: Engineered > Bioreactor > Thiocyanate-remediating > Anaerobic-Aerobic... | reverse complement strand
TCACCGCCTGCCGCTCAAGATGCGCTTCCGCACCTCCAAGCTCTATGTGAGCGTGATCCCGGTGCTGGTGCTCGGCGGAGCGATCGGCTTCATGTCGTCGGCCCTCGGTATTGGCGGAGGATTCGTAATGGTGCCGGCCATGATCTACCTCCTGAGGGTGCCGACGAGCGTAGTGAGCGGCACCTCGCTGATCCAGATCATGTTCGTCTCCATCTTCACCACGATCGCGCAGGCCGTCACGAACCAGTCCGTCGACATCATCCTGGGGCTGCTGCTCATGATCGGCGGGGTGGCCGGAGCGCAGTATGGAGCGCGGGTCGGCCAGCGCCTGCGCGGCGAGCAGATCCGGGCGCTCCTTGCCATCCTGGTCCTCGCAGTTGCGATCCGCCTCACATTCGGGCTGGTGGCCACGCCAGCCAATCTCTTTTCCCTGGCGCCGCTGGGCGGGACCGGCCCATGAGGCGGGTCGTCGGCTGCATTGCCGCAGGCGTTCTTCTTTGCCTATGGGCGAGCCGCGCGCCGGCCGAAACGGCAGGCACCTCCCCGGCAGGAACCGGGCAGCCCGTCCAGCAGGCAGCCCGGCCCGTGCCGGAATCGATCGAGATCGGCCTTTCAACCGAGAGGATTGCAATCACCTCCAACTTCGTCGGCACGGACCTGACGATCTTCGGCGCGCTCGACAATGCCGATGCACGCCTTGAGCAGCAGGGACGCTATGACATCGTCGTGGCGCTGGTCGGACCAAGCCAGACGGTGGTCGTGCGGCGCAAGTCGCGCGTGCTGGGTGTGTGGGCGAACACCAACTCGATGATCTTCGGAAACGTGCCAGCGTCCTATTCCCTTGCCTCGACGCGCAGCCTTGACGAAATCACCGACCCGACGACTTATCGTCAACTCGGCCTCGGTGTCGATTATCTGTCGCTTCAGCCGGTACTTGGCGTCAGTCCGATAGAGCACCATGTCCGATTCTCCGACGCGCTGCGCGCGCTCAAGATCCAGCACGGATTGTATGTCGAGCGCAGCGGAGACGTGCAATTCATCTCGCAGACCCTGTTCCGCGCGACGCTGACAATTCCCGCCAACGTCCCGATCGGCACCCACAGGGCCGAGGCCTTCCTTTTCCGCAACGGTGTCTTCATCCGCGAAGACGCGGCCAATCTGCAGATCGTCAAATCGGGGTTCGAGAACGCCGTTTACGAGAAGGCCCACCGCTACGGGTTGCTGTACGGGCTGCTGTGTGTCGCTCTCGCGGTCTTCACCGGCTGGGCGGGACGCATCGTCTTCCGGCGGGATTGAGCCTGCGCATGCTCGCTGCTCAGCCGGGAAACAGGGCCGCGCCTGCAATCGGATAAAGGCAGGCATCGCCGAGCATGAGCGCGAGCAGCCGCTCCTTGCGGAACAGCCCGTGAAAAGCACGGTCGAGCACGTTGAGGGCGCCGGTGTAGGCGCCGAAAGCCGGCAGGATCAGCCGGTCTCCGTCAGTGATGAAGCAGGCGCGACGAACCGAACGGCCGCGGCGGACGATACGCCCGCCGGGGTGAAGATGCCCAGCCACCTCGCCGGCAGCCTTGGTCCTCGAGGGTTCATGCCGGAACGACAACACCCCCACCGCAACTTCGGACAGGGACTCACCGGGAAGCCCGGCCGGGCGCGACGGATCGTGATTGCCCGCCACCCAGATCCAGTCGCGGCCCGCCATGATCCCCAGCAGCATGTCGCGCCAGAGCGGGGGCATGCGCGCGGCTGCCTCTTCGTCATGGAAGGCATCGCCGAGGCTTACCACAATGGCCGGGTCGTAGCGGGAAACAGCCTCATCGAGCAGCCGGAGCGTCACCAGCGTATCATAGGGCGGCAGCAGCATGCCGCGGCGGGCAAAGGAGGAGCCCTTTTCGAGATGGAGGTCGGAGACGACCAGCGTGCGGTCGGCGGGCAGCCAGAGCGCGCCGGAGCGGTCGCAGATCACGGTCTCGCCCGTTAGCCCAATCTCGATTGCCTGCGCCCGCGCCTTCGCGGTTGCCCTCATCATGCCTTCCCGGTCGCCTCGTTCATCAGATCGTCCGCCGTCTCGGCAAGCAGTTCCTCGCTCGCATCGCCCGCTACCGATTCCCTGCCGATCTCGAGCATGATCGGCACGGCGAGCGGCGAAATCCGGTCAAGGTCCTTATGCACGATTCGCCCCCGCACGCGCGACAGCATTTCGGCAAGGCGGCGGATGTCGAGCAGGCCCGTTGCCGCGTCCGCCCGGGTGGCCTGAAGGAGAATATGGTCGGGCTCATGGGTGCGCAGGACGTCGTAGATGAGGTCGGCCGATACCGTCACCTGGCGTCCGGTCTTCTCCTGCCCGGGATGGCGGCGCTCGATCAGCCCTGAGATGAGGGCGCAGTTGCGGAAGGAACGCTTGAGCAGCCAGCTTTCGGCGAGCCAGGCCTCGAGATCATCACCCAGCATGTCCTCGTCGAACAGCCCCGCCAGCGAAAGCTCCCCACGCCGGATCATCGCCCCCATGTCGCGCAGCCCCCAGATCGCCAGCGAATAATCGGTCGCAACGAATCCGAGCGGCCGGGCGCCGGCCCGGTCAAGACGGCGCGTGAGCAGCATTCCGAGCGTCTGGTGGGCGAGCCTGCCCTCGAAGGGATAGCAGACGAGATAATCGCGCTGTCCGCGTGGAAAAGTCTCGATCAGGAGTTCGCCGCGCCCCGGCAGGCTCGATGCGTCCTTTTGCAGCTCGAGCCAGTCGCGAACCTGATCGGGAAGCCTGCGCCATCTTGCCGGATCGGCCAGCATGGCGCGAACCTGGTCGGCGAGATAGGTCGAAAGCGGGAACTTGCCGCCGGCATAGGCTGGTATCTTGGCGTCGAAGCCGCTTGCGGGAGTGACGATGCATTCGCTCTCGCGGATGGTCTCGAAGCGCAGGACCTTGCCGGCGAAAAGGAAGGTGTCGCCGGGGCTGAGCGTCTCCAGGAAATATTCCTCGACCTTGCCGAGCACGCGACCGCCGCGACCCGCTACCGCCGGATTGCGGACGAGGCGCACCGCGAGTTCGGGCGCCTCGATGATGGTGCCGATATTGAGCCGGTATTGCTGGGCGACGCGCGGATTGGCCACGCGCCATGTGCCGTCCGCCGCCTTGCGGATGCGGGCGAAGCGCTCGTATGTGCGAAGCGCGTATCCGCCGGTTGCGACGAATTCCACCACGCGGTCGAAGGTCTCCCTGTCGAGGCCCGCATAGGGTGCGGCGGTGGTGACCTCCGCATGAAGATCGCTCGCGCGAAACGGTTCGGCGCAGGCCATGCCGAGAACATGCTGGGCCAGCACGTCTAGCGCGCCCTCAACGAGAGGCGGCGTGTCCTGCGCTCCGAGATAATTGGCGTCGAGCGCGGCGCGGCACTCCATCACTTCAAAGCGATTGGCTGGGACCAGGATCGCGCGGGAGGGCTCGTCCATTCGGTGGTTGGCGCGGCCGATCCTCTGGGCAAGCCGGCTCGCTCCCTTCGGCGCACCGACGTGAATGACGAGATCGACGTCGCCCCAATCGATGCCGAGATCGAGAGTGGAGGTCGCCACGACGGCGCGAAGGCGATCGTCGGCCATAGCCTGCTCGACCCTGCGCCGCTGGCCGACGTCGAGCGAGCCGTGATGCAGCGCGATCGGCAGTGCGTCCTCGTTGACGTGCCATAGCGCGCCGAACAGCATCTCGGCCTGGCTTCTCGTATTGACGAAGAGGAGCGTCGTTCGGTGCCGGCGAATGGCTTCGTAGATCTCGGGAATGGCATACATGGCGGAATGTCCGGCCCAGGGAATCCGCTCGGCCGATTCGAGAATGCTGATTTCCGGCTTTGCGCCGCCTTCGACCGCGATCATCCCCGCCATGGGACGCGTCTCGTCCTGTGCCACGAGCCAGCGGCGAAGCTCGTCCGGCTCGGCCACCGTCGCAGACAGGCCGATCGTCCGGAGCCCCGGCCTCAATCGGCGCAGACGGGCGAGCGCCAGGGACAGGAGGTGGCCGCGCTTGGAGATCACCAGCGAGTGGAGCTCGTCGAAGATGACGTAGCGCAGATCGGCGAAAAGACGGCCGGCATCCTTCGAGGCCAGGAGGAGCGAGAGCTGCTCCGGCGTCGTCAGGAGGATGTCCGGCGGGCTCAGCTTCTGGCGCTGGCGCTTGTGCTGCGGGGTGTCGCCGGTGCGCGTCTCGATGGCGATTGCAAGACCCATCTCCTCGATCGGGCGGCGGAGATTGCGCTCGATGTCGACGGCGAGCGCCTTGAGGGGCGAGATGTAGAGAGTGTGGATAGAGCGAGGGGGAGGAGTCTCTGTCCCGCCCCTAAGTTTCGCGCTCGCGCGCTCACTCGCGGGCCCCTGTGTCCCGCCCTCAAGCTCTCTGCGGTCGCTGGCGGGCCCCTGTGTCCCGTCTTTATGCACCCTGCGCTCACTGGCGGCCTCGGCATTTTTCCCGACTTTAAGTTTCGCGCTCGCGCGCTCACTGGCGGGCCCCTGAACCCCCACCCCGGCGCCTTGCGCCGACCCTCCCCACAAGGGGGAGGGTGGGCCGTCGCGGCGGCCCCGCCCTTCCTGCGGGCCATGAGAACTGTTTGCGGAAGCGACAGGCCCCGATCTCCCGGCCGAACCCGCTACTGATCCCGCCACCGGCGCAGCGATCGATGGCCTGACCGATGCCGCCGCTGCGGTGCCGAGTGGCCTCCCACCCTCCCCCTTGTGGGGAGGGTCGGACCGAAGGTCCGGGGTGGGGGTCTTGCCCAAGAACGGGTCCGGGGCGGGGGTGGCCAGATCCACAAGCGCGGGCAGGAACCCCGCCAGGGTCTTGCCGGCGCCGGTGGGGGCGATGAGGAGGAGCGACTCGCCGGCCTCAGCCCGTGCCAGAAGTTCGAGCTGATGGGCGCGCGGTGCCCAGCCCTTGGCAGCGAACCAGCGCCGGAAGGGCTCGGGCAGATCGATACCCTCATCCGGGGCCTCGGGGCGGGAGACGGCAGTCACGGACCGGAAACTAGAGCATCGCGGCGAAAAGTGGAAACGGCTTCAATGAAAAGACTGCGCCGGAACACGAGGCCTCCCGCAGTTCGGTCGAAGCTGTCTTGCCTTTCATGATTGCGGACGCAACGCGCTTGCGGCAAGCAAATCGATGCCGGCGGCGAGCGGATCATGCATGCCTTCTCGCGAGCGCTCCGCCGTTACCACCAGTCCGGCGACCGGTTCGCCCCGGTCGCGGCGAAGATCCACCTCGTCGATGCGTAAGACGGCGAACCGGTGCTCCTGCAGCAGCCGGGCGACATAGGCACGAGAGTGGGTGAAGCGCAGCGAGGCGCCGATCGCGTATTCGTCGGCGTTCGCGTGTCGTTCAATCGAAAATGCGAACAGGCCACCGGGCTCCAGCGCCTCGGCGACCCTGGCGAATACCGGTCCGAGATCGCCCAGATAGACGAAGACATCCGCCGCGACAACGAGATCGACCGGCGCGACCCGCAGGTCGAGCCGCGCGACGTCGCATTGATCGAGGCGATCATAGATGCGCTTGTCGGCCGCTTTCTGCAGCATGCTATGGGACAGGTCGATTCCGTCGATACGGCTGACACGACCGCGCAGGCATTCGCCCATGAGCCCGGTCCCGCAACCCAGATCCACTGCGTGCCGGAATGCGGCCTGCGGGCGGACCGTCTGAATGGCTTCGGCAATGAGGCCGGGGACGCGATATTCCAGCCTTTCCACCAGTGCGCTCTCGAATGTCGGGGCATAGGCGTCGAAGAGGCTCTCCACATACCCAGCCGGCGGAGCATCGGGCGTCGGCATGAGGCCGAACGCCGCCAGCTTGAGGCTGGCGCCGAAGCGGTCGCCATCGTCGAGGCGCAGAACCTCGCGCCAGGCATCGGCGGCGGCGGCGAGATCGCCCGCAGCCTCGCAGAATTCACCCAACCGGAAAAACCCGGCAGCCCACGCCGGCGCGCGTTCCAGCGCCTGCAGCATCAGATCGGCGGCCGCGCGCGGTTCGCCGAATTCGTGCAGCATCCCGGCATAGCTCGCGCGGCGATCCGCAAGAAGGTCGCCGGAAGAAAGAATGACGGAAGTCATCGATACAACTGGTTTGAGACAGCGGCCCGGAAAATCTGCAGGGCCGGTGCCATATGGCGCGCCGGCCGGCCCTTTGCAAGCCGAATCAGCGTGCCGGTCGTACCCGGATGGAGTAGACCTCGACCGATTCTCCCGTACCCGCGATATCGGTGTTGACGACGATCTTGCCCTCACGCGGCTTGAGCCCGGCCGGCAGTTCGACTTCGAGCAGGTACTCCTGCCTGGTTATGCGCACCTCGTAGCGCTTCCGATCGCAGGGGGCGAGGCTGCCGAAATCGCATCGGACCGCGACCTGCGTCGGCTTGTCTCCCTCCGCCTGCATGGTCAGGTCGAAGACGACCGGCCCGCCGCCGAGCTTCTCGATGACGCCGGGCGGAACGTCGAAACGGATCTCGGCGTCGGGCGAGGACGATTTCAGCCTCGCGAACTGCTCGTCGCCATTCTTGGCGATGGCCGCATCCGCCGGGCCGCTCACCGATAGGCGCGTCGGATCGGCCGGATCGAACACCGTCAGCCACTTCGGTTCCGGCGCGGCCGTTTTTCCGCCGGACTGGTCCATCGAGAACCCCTCAGGCGGCGGGGTCGGCGCATTGCGCGCGGCAGGGGGAAGCACGATGCCGCTATACAAGGTCCAGCCTATTCCTGCCGCGACCGCCAGGAAGATGGCCAGGACGAGCAGCATCGAGGCGCGCGAGCCGAGCCTCCGGCCCCGATCATTCACGCGCTCTTCGCCGGAAAACCTGATATCGGCTTCGCTGCCGACCGCGCCCGGATCCTCCGGCATGGCGCGGTCGCGCTGCCGTTCCCGCCGCGAACCGGGGCGCGGACCGGCGGAAAAATCATCGAGCACCGCTTCGTCGGAAGGGGCAGCCGAGCCGGGCCGCATGGCCCCTGCCCGTCCGAATGCCGGCTCGATACGTTCCCCGCTCGCGGGCGGAGCCTTCCGCTCCGGCCGGATCGTCCCGCCGGCCTCGGCCGATCGGAACTCGGTCTCGATGCCGGCGATCAGGCTCTTCAGTTCGTCACGGCGGCCCGCCCGTCCGGCCCCGTCAAGGGACGGATCGGAAACGAGTGAACGCTCGTGGGCCGTCCAGACGGTTCCATATACGCGCTGGCGGATCCTGGAATCGCCTGCGTCAACCTTGGCCAGCGCGTCCCGGATAGCGGCTTCGATGGTCTGCAGGTCCGTCATGGGTTTCGAACTTTCCGTCCTGGCCGAAGCGAATGAAGGCTCCAGCGCAGGGCGGACCTTCCGCTCCTGCTGCCGGGCCGGCGCTGCACCCGCGTCCAAATTCGTCCAAAAAATGCTCTAGACGATTTGCCGGTCCAATCAAAGGGGACGAGGCGGAGCGAGCCAGGCAGGCGGCCGCTTTCCCCAAATTGTGGGAGTGCTCCTTGCGAAGGCGTGCGCTCTCATAGAGGCTGATCACGCCCGCCGCCCCGGAGAACCCCATGCCGATCCCCGATATTCTCACCGGAAAACTAAGGATCCCGGTCGTCGCCGCGCCCCTGTTCATCATCTCGCATCCACCGCTGGTGCTGGCGCAATGCAAGGCGGGTGTCGTCGGCTCCTTTCCCGCGTTGAATGCGCGGCCCGAATCGCAGCTCGACGAATGGCTCGCCGAGATCACGGAGACATTGCGGGCGCATGATGCTGCTCAGGCGAACCGTCGCGCTGCGCCCTTTGCCGTCAACCAGATCGTCCATCGCACCAACAAGCGGCTGGAGCACGATCTCGGCCTTTGCGTCAAATACAAGGTGCCGATCGTCATTTCCTCCCTCGGTGCGGTGCCCGAGGTCAACGCGGCGGTGCATTCGTATGGCGGCATCGTGCTGCACGACATCATCAACAACCGCCACGCCCATTCTGCGATCAACAAGGGCGCGGACGGGCTGATCGCGGTCGCGGCGGGAGCCGGCGGGCATGCGGGACCGCTGTCGCCCTTCGCGCTCGTCCAGGAGATCCGGGAGTGGTTCCATGGGCCCCTCCTCCTTTCAGGTGCGATTGCCACGGGGCGCGCGATCCTCGCCGCGCAGGCAATGGGCGCGGACCTTGCCTATATCGGCTCGCCCTTCATCGCCACGCGGGAAGCACGGGCGATCGATTCCTACAAGGAGATGATCGTCGCCTCGGGAGCTTCGGACGTCGTCTATTCCAATTATTTCACCGGCATTCCGGGGAATTATCTGAAAGAATCCATTCGCAATTCGGGGATGGACCCCGACCATCTGCCGCAGGCCGATCCGACCAAGATGAATTTCGAGGAGCGCGCGAGCGGTCCCAAACCCTGGAAAGACATCTGGGGCTCGGGACAGGGAATCGGGGCCGTGAAAGCTGTGGTGCCCGTCAGAGAACTCGTCGACCGGCTGGCTGGCGAATATGCCGAGGCGAAGGCGGCGATCTGCGGGTAGGCTTCTCGCGCGGGGCACATTCAAGAACAGGCCCGCCCCGGCGCGTGTCGCCGGGGCGGTTTCTACAAGCTGCCGGTCAGCCTGCCGCTGCGACCGCGCGCTTGGCCATCACCTTGACGAGGTTTGCCCGGTATTCGGCCGAGGCATGGATGTCAGACATCAGTCCATCAGCGGACACAGTGATCCCGGCGAGCGCAGCCGGAGAGAAGTCCGCCGCGAGTGCGGCTTCCATGTCGCGCGCACGGAAGACGCCGTCCTCGCCCGCCCCGGTCACGGCAACGCGCACGCCGTCGCCGCCCTTGGCGACGAACACGCCGGTCATCGCATAGCGGGAGGCGGGATTGCGGAATTTCTGGTAGGCGGCCTTTTCCGGGGCGTCGAATTCGACGGCGGTGATGATCTCGCCGTCATCGAGCGCGGTCTCGAACAGGCCCGTAAAGAAATCCTCCGCCTTGACGGAGCGCCTGTCGGTGACGATCGTGGCGCCGAGCGCAAGCATCGCCGCCGGATAATCCGCCGCAGGATCATTGTTGGCGATCGAGCCGCCGATCGTGCCCATATGGCGAACGGCCGGATCGCCGATATGGCTCGCCAGGTCGCAAAGAGCCGGGCAGACGCGGCCGATCTCGGCGTTGCCGGCCACCTCGTAATGCGTGGCCGCAGCGCCGATGCGCACATGCCGTCCGGAAACGGCGATACCCTTGAGCGCTGCAACGTGACGCAGGTCGACGACGTCGCTCGGGCTCGCGAGCCGCTGCTTCATGGTCGGGATCAGGGTCTGGCCTCCGGCGAGATATTTGCCGTCGGCGGCCGAGCGCATGAGCCTGGCTGCTTCCTCGACCGAAGAGGCGCGGTGATAATGGGTCTCATACATGTCTGACCTCCTTCGTTGAGCCGCGGGGCTGCAAGGCGCGCCACACGGCCTGGGGCGTTGCCGGCATCGTCAGGTCGTTATTGCCGATGGCGTCGGTGATGGCGTTGATGACGGCGGGCGGCGAGCCGATGGCTCCGGCCTCGCCGCAGCCCTTGATGCCCAGGGGGTTCGAAGGGCACGCGGTCACCGTGGTCGCCACCTTGAACGACGGCACGTCGTCGGCGCGCGGCATGGTATAGTCCATATAGCTGGCCGTAACGAGCTGTCCGGACTCGGTGTCATACCGGGCGCCTTCGAGCAGCGCCTGGCCGATACCTTGCGCGATGCCACCATGCACCTGGCCTTCGACGATCATGGGATTGATGATGTTGCCAAAGTCGTCGGATGCGACGAACTGGACGATCTCGGTCACGCCGGTATCGGCATCGACCTCGACCTCGCAGATGTGGCAGCCGGCGGGAAAGGTGAAGTTCGACGGGTCGTAAAAGGCCGTCTCCTTCAGCCCCGGCTCCATGCCGGCAGGAAGGTTGTGGGCGGTATACGCGGCCAGCGCCACCTGTGCCCAGCCGAGCTTCCTGTCGGTTCCGGCCACCCTCACCTCGCCATTTTCGATGACGATGTCGGCTTCGTCGGCTTCCATCAGATGAGCGGCAATCTTCTTTGTCTTGGCCTCGACCTTTTCCAGCGCCTTGACGATGGCCGACATGCCTACCGCGCCGGAGCGGGAACCATAGGTGCCCATTCCCATCTGCACCTTGTCGGTGTCGCCGTGGACAACCGAGACGCTTTCGATGGGTAGCCCGAAGCGTGCGCCCACAAGTTGCGCAAACGTCGTCTCATGCCCCTGACCGTGGCTGTGAGAACCGGTCAACACCTCGACTGTGCCGACCATGTTGACCCGCACCTCCGCCGATTCCCAGAGGCCGACGCCGGCGCCCAGCGAGCCTACGGCCGACGACGGCGCAAGGCCGCACGCTTCGATGTAGCAGCTCATGCCGATGCCGCGCAGCTTCCCGCGCGCCCTGGCCGCGGCGCGGCGCGCTGCAAAGCCGTCGTAGTCGATCGCCTCCATCGCGGCCGAAAGCGACGCGTCGTAGTCGCCCGCGTCATAGTTCAGTATCACCGGTGTCTGGTGCGGGAACGAGCGAATGAAGTTCGTCCGCCGCAGTTCGACCGGGCTCACCTCCAGTTCCCGTGCGGCCGTTTCCATCATCCGCTCGACAAGGAAGGTCGCCTCCGGCCGTCCGGCGCCGCGGTAAGCGTCGACCGGCGCCGTATTCGTATAGACCGTCTTCACATTGCAGTGGATAGCCGGGATATCGTACTGCCCCGACAGCAGCGTTGCGTAGAGATAGGTCGGCACGCAGGACGAGAAGAGCGACATGTAGGCGCCGAGATTGGCGACCGTGCGGATCCGGAAGCCCGTGATCCTGTTGTTGGAATCGAACGCCATCTCCGCATGGGTTTGATGGTCGCGGCCATGCGCGTCGGAAAGGAAGCTTTCGGTGCGATCGGCGACCCACTTGACTGGCACACCGGCGCGCCTGGATGCCCACAGGCAGACGATTTCCTCGGGATAGATGTAGATCTTGGACCCGAAGCCTCCTCCGACATCCGGGGCGATGACGCGCAGCTTGTTCTCCGGCGCGACGTTATAGAAGGCGCTCATCACGAGGCGCGCCACGTGCGGGTTCTGCGATGTGGTCCAAACCGTATAATGATCCTCGGCCGCATCGTAGACGCCGAGAGCGGCGCGCGGCTCCATGGCGTTGGGAACGAGGCGATTATTGACGATGTCCATCTTCGTCACATGGGTCGCCTTCGCAAACGCCGCACCGACCGCCGCCTCGTCGCCGATCTCCCAATCGAACACCATGTTGCCGGGAGCATTCTCATGGACCTGCGGAGCCCCGGGCTCGAGCGCCTTGACGGCGTCCGTCACCGCCGGAAGTTCGCGATATCCGATTTCAACCGCCTCGGCCGCATCGCGCGCCTCAGCCCTGGTCTCGGCGACCACCACCGCGACGGCATCGCCGACGTAACGCACCTTGCGATCGGCCAGCGGGCGCCACTCGCCCATCTTCATCGGCGATCCATCCTTGGAATGGATCATCCAGCCGCAGATAAGGCTGCCGATGGCGTCCTCGCGCATCTGGGCGCCGGTGAGAACGGCGATGACGCCCGGCATCGCCTCGGCCTTCTTCGTATCGATGCCGGTGATTTCGGCATGGGCATGCGGACTGCGCACGAAGGCGGCATGCTTCATGCCCGGCACGACCATGTCGTCCGTGTAGCGTCCCTTGCCCGTGATGAACCGCTTGTCTTCCTTGCGCGCAACCCGCGCACCGATACCTTCGACACCCATTTCGTGGCTCCTCCCGAACCGTTCACCCGTCGGTCGAAATTCGTCGATCGTCAGTCGAAATAAGAATGCTGTGGCGGCTGGAAGCCAAAATCGAATGACGACCTACGACCGACTCACTCGGCTGCCTGCATCCGGCCGCTCATCTCGCCTGCCGCGGCAAGAATAGCCTTGACGATGTTGTGATAGCCGGTGCAGCGGCAGATATTGCCTTCGAGTTCGCTTCGGACCGTCTGTTCGTCGAGACGCCCGGCGTGGCGGCGGATCATGTCGACGGCAGACATGATCATGCCCGGCGTGCAGAACCCGCACTGGAGTCCATGGTGCTCGCGGAAAGCCGCCTGCACCGGATGGAGATCTGCCCCGTCGGCAAGACCCTCGATGGTGACGACATCCGAGCCCGAAGCCTGCGTGGCGAGGATGGTGCAGGACTTCACCGCCTTGCCGTCCACATGTACGACGCAGGCGCCGCATTGCGACGTGTCGCAGCCGACATGGGTGCCGGTCAGCCCCAGCGTCTCGCGAAGGAACTGGACGAGCAGCGTCCGGTCCTCCACTTCGCCGGAAACATCCCGGCCATTCACAACCATTCCAACCCTGGACATGCGTGACCTCCCCATATGGTTCCACGGCCTGCCTTTTCGGCCCTTGCGGTACTCTAGCCCTCCCTTTGATTTTGTCCATCCGCCACGAGGATGAGACGCGACCGCTTCCTTTGCCGATCCGGCAGACGCTTGCAATCGCTCCCCGTTGCGGCTATCACGCGCGGGATTGTCGGGGCGTCGAAAATCGCTCCGGATTGCCGAAATCCGGAGGCAGATGCCTCCCGTGCCGCCTTAGCTCAGTTGGTAGAGCATCGCATTCGTAATGCGAGGGTCGCGTGTTCGAGTCACGCAGGCGGCACCATTACTTTACTCTAAGTTATTGTAATCATTTAGCATTGACAGTCCAACGCCAAGCTAATCCACCTTATGACCCCCCCGACAGTAGGCCAGACTCTCAGGAGGATTTTCTGAGTTGCCCTGCAGCCGATCCAATGCTGCCCCTCGTCGGCACCCGCCGACATTGGTCTGTTCCTTGGAACACTCCGCCCAATCCAGTTGAGATCTCGATCAAAGGGATTGTTCAATTTGCGTGCAAAGCTAGGTAACATATCAGCGAAAATCCATCTTCAGATGTCGAAATAGCCGGAGGGATCAGCTCATTTTGAGCGCCATAACTGATCAATGCAGCAGGCTTAGCCCCACCCGTTGAGCTGGCATGGTCCTTGATTCGAAATACGAGAGCATTCAGATAAGCGAACAACAATGATAAACCGATGGTCCGAAGCGGATAGTCGACAAGCGAATGGATCAGCACGACGCCAATCGCAAGAAGCGCGGCTCGACCGATGGCGGTTTCCCACGCCCTCCGGACCCGTCCGATGAGCATCACGAAATAGCAGAGTATGGCGACGAGCGCACAAATGCCACCGTCGAAGATTACCTCTAGATAGTCATCATGGGCGTGGTTGACATATTCGCGAAAAACATCTCCGGCCTCTTCAAATGCCTGATAAGCATATTCGAAAGTGCCAAACCCGTAGCCTATGGCTGCGCTATGGAAAATGCCGTCCAGCGTTGTTTTTGCAAAGACCAGTCGCCCAAAATCCGGGTTTTCATCCGGTAGAAAGAAGTCATCATCGTAATGAAAGAACAAGGCAGCCGAAATTGCGACCAGCAATAGACCGGTTACTATCTCCTTGGAATCCCGGCCAGTGACGATCAGGATCGAAAGGGCCGTGACGGCAAGGGCTAAAATGACCCCCGCCCGGGAGCCAACTGCGAACTGCACGATCAATATGAGCGCGACCATAATCATCAAACCGAAATAGCGTTTGCGTTCCAGACCAACCATCACAATGAACGGAATCATCATGTATACCAATGCTGAGAAATGGTTCTCGTTTGCAAAAAAGCCCGCGTGCATAGTGTAAGGAAGAACCCCGGAAATCGTGACGACGCTTGCAGCGGAGTACTGAATGACGGCAGCTAACAAGTTGCAGGCCGTTCCTGCCATCGCAAACGGCAAAATTGATCTCAGATCGCGCTCGCTCAAGCGACCTAACGCAACGAAATAGCCCAGCGCCGCAAAGAAGAATATCGCCGAGGTAAGCGAGCGGCCGATGTCCATGGAAACAAATTGCCAACCCGGAAATGGACCATCCACTACTCCTTGAACCGCCCGAGACAAGGGACGCATCCAGCCGATCAAGCCCGACGGGACCGGCAGGAATTGAACCAAAACCACGAATGAAAAGAAGACCAGCGCCGCCACGACCGACCTATCCAATCGGAGCGGCCGAGCGGCCATGAGCAACAGCACGGCAAAAACCGCTCCTTCAACCAGCGTGTCGGTAAGTAGGCCGGCGGAGGTCGCGCCTCCGATTAGAAGGGCGCTGAACAGAATTGCTCCCAAGGCGTTGCGTGAGCCAGTCGACGTCACCGGGCGAGCCCCAGATTCTCAACCTCCACCCTACGGAAAACCACGCGCCCCTCGTATCGATATTGCCAGCTTTCCGCGATAAGCGAAGTTTCCAGCGTCAGTCGCTCCAGTTTGCATTCATTATCGTCGATCTGAAACTGCGCGCTCAAGGTCCGATCCCGATAGGTCCCCTCGGGGATATCGAGCTGCGCAATCTGCTTGGATGTCTTTGCGCATCGTAGCGACCAGTAAAGACCCTTTGGCAAGGCGACCGCCTCCCCGTCCAAAACGGTCTTCAGATCGTAGTAGCCGCTCGGCAAGCGAAGAAGCTGACTGATGGCTACGCTGCGCACCGGCTTGTCGAAAAACTCGAGTTGCAAGCCGCCGCCGGTCCGACTGTTGCTCGTCAGGGCGGCAAGCTCATAGCCCGACCGGTTGGTCCAATGCCACGCAAAGGGGTTTGATGAGGCTCCCAGTTGGAAGCCTCCGTCGAATACATAGCCGGATACTGCGCGTTGCCCATCCGTCTGGGTGAGCAAGAACAGCTGATACGCGGTCGTCTCCTGGTCGTTTCTCAACAGCCCGCCGATGACGGTAGTGATGTCTCCGGGACGCAACGTCTTAC
>Ga0209915_1003150_pt1 | contig 14822 bp, 16 predicted proteins | sample ThiBiot_750_plan_FD_183952 | JGI IMG/M metagenome (GOLD analysis project Ga0209915, IMG submission 183952) | Wastewater bioreactor microbial communities from Cape Town, South Africa - Thiocy_cont_750_plan (SPAdes) | ecosystem: Engineered > Bioreactor > Thiocyanate-remediating > Anaerobic-Aerobic... | reverse complement strand
CTCGGCGATCCAGAGATCGACGGCGGCAAACACCCTCGCCAGGGTCGCCGCGATGCTGAGCGCCAGCAGCGGCGGATCGGCGCGGTCGATGACGTTGGAGATATAAACGCCAGACGGGGTGAGCCGCGCCGCGACGTCGCAATCGAATTCGGCGGTGACGAGATGCGGCGGCACGCTACGCGAACGATAGGCGTCCATCAGCACCACGTCATAGGTCGGCGTCGCGGGCAGCGCGCGCAACACCGCGCGGCCGTCGCCGATCAACGTGTCGAGGCGCTCGCTGCGCGCCCACATCACCTCACGCGCCATGGTGGCGACCTCGGCATCGAGTTCGATCACGGTCGCAGTGATAGGCTGATCCGCACTCGCCCACGCGCGCGGTAATGTCGCGCCGCCGCCGCCGATCACCAGCGCACGCGGCGTGGCGGCAGCCGCGAATGCCGCCTGCGCGAGGCGATCAGTGAGCGCTGCGTAGCCGAGATGCAGGCGCCGGGGATGATCGCGGTCGGAGGCCGAGTGCACGCCCTCGTCGAGGATCATGAAACGCAGCAGGTCGCCGCCGGCGAGCGGCTTGTCGAGCAGGCGGATGCAAGTGTAGCGCGACTCCACGAGGCACTGTTTGCCGCCGAGCCACGGCAACACGCCGATGGCCGCCAGCACGAGCCCATAGATCGGTGCAACGACGGCGGGCTTGCGCGCCGGCAGCGCCAACGCACCGAGCGTGAGCCACGCGCCGCCGGCGAGATACGCCAGTCCCGCCGCGCCGAACCGTTCCAGCACGACGAAACCGGCAAGCGCGGTGCCGGCAACGCTGCCGACGGCGGAGGCGGCATAGATCGCGCCGACCATGCGCGGCAACGAGAGTTGCGGCATCCGCGCGGCGAGACGCAGCGCCAAGGGCGAGACGAAGCCGGCGGCGAAACTCGGCGGCGCGGCCAGCGCGGCGATCGCTGCCACGGCGTCGAAGCCAAAACCGTCATCGCTTTCGAAGACAGTCGCGATCGGGCCGATCAAAGCCGGCATCAGTATCGCCGCAACGCCTGCTGCGAGCCATGCCGCCGAGAGCCAGCCGCGCAGCGCGCGCGACGTCGCCGCCTCACCACCAGCGAGCCCACCCAGCACATGACCGATCGTCAGTCCGAGCAGCACGCTGGCGATTGCCGCCGACCATGGCAGCAGCGATTGCCCGAGATACGGCGCACCGAGCCGGACGATGGCGAGTTCCACCGCCAGCGACGCCGCCGCCGACAGCAGCACCGCGAACGGCAACAGAAACCGGATCATGCCAGCGCCGTTTGTGGCCGCGTCAGCGCTGTGGTCGCGATCGCTGCCGCCAGCGCCAGTGCAACCATAGCGATGCCGAGCAATGTCGCGCGCGTGCCGAGCGCGTCGAGCCACCACCACAATACACACAGCACGCCGCAGACGCTGCCGGTGGCGCCCGCGCCGTAGACCAGCCCGGCCACGGCGTGGCTGCGCGACAACGTCAGCGCGGCATTCATCAACAACGGCGTCGCGATGCCGAGAGCGAGGCCCGCCGGCAGGCACGGCACTGCGGAAAACATCACGATGCGCCATGGCGCGGCCGGCGCGGGGCTGAGGATCGCCGCATCCCACCACGGCATCGCCAGCGGCGTGACGGCGATGGCGAACGCGGCCGCCAGCATCGCGCCGGCTGCGACACAAAGTCTCTGCCGCATGTCGGAGACGGCGGCGACGCGACCGCCGATATGATTGCCCAGCGCGAGCGCCAGCAGGAACGCGGCGATGATCGCGGTCCATGTATCCGTGGACATGCCGGCATGCGGCGCCACCAGCCGCGCCATCGCGATCTCGAAGCCAAGGGCGCAGAACGCGGTCAACCCTTCCGCCAGAATCAGGACAGCCAGCATCGAAATCCATTCGACAAATCGGGACAGTTCGCCAATATGCCGGTTTGGACAGGGTCGGCGTACCCCTCGTCTCGGGGGGAAATCGAACGCCAGGCCATGACGCACTGGCTTCCGAACCGCATCATGCAGACCGCGGCGCTGTTTCGTCTCGGCGCCTGCGCCCTCGTGTTCTGGCTGGTGCTGAACCAGCCCTGGCTCGACATGACACTGACGCCGCAGGCCGAGCCCGGCACGGTGCGCGTCGTCGCCGTCGATTCCGACGGGCCGGCGCGGATGGTGCCGGTGCCGTCGCGGCTGATCGCAATCGGCTCAGCCGAGGCTCCCGACAAGCGCATTGCGCTCGAACCCGGCGACCTCAGCGAGGAGCCGGACATGCTCGAGTCCTTCACGGCGATCGCGCGTCTCATGGAGCGACAGAGCGCCTCGCCGCCGCCGGCATCGATTTGCACTGGCCGCTCGCCACGGTCGACGACAGCGCGAAACTGCTCGACTACCACATCTATCGCAGCATCGTCTCGGCGCATCGCGAAATCGTCAGCAACGTCATCCGCCATGCGCGAGCAAAGCGCGTCGATGTGGCGGTGGCGCAAGAGGATCAAACGTTATCGACCTGCATCGCCGACGACGGCATCGGCATCGATCCGGCGAACATGGGCGGCGGTGCCCAAGGCAACGGGTTGCGCGGCATTATCCGCCGCCTCGGCGATCTCGGCGGATCGTTCGCGGCGTTACCAACCGCGAACGGCAGCGCGTTCAAAATCCGTATTCCGATGATTGCCGACACGGCCGCGACCGACAATGCAGATGAACCCCACATTCAGGGGGTGTCGTCGCTGGAGGACGGCTCCTACAGTGACCCCGCCGACGCCGCACAACGGATGTACAAGTCATGAGTTGAGCCGATGGCATCCCCGACACCTCTCCCCCGCAAGCGGCGCGGCCTGATCGTCGAGGATCAGACCGATACCCGCGCGTGGCTGGTGCAGATGCTGGGCGTTGCCTTCAGCGGCATCGCCATCAGCGAAGCGGCGACGTTTCAAGCAGCGCGCGCCTGGATCGCCGGGCAGCCGCGCACTTTCGCGCAACCCGACGCCAATGCGTCGCGCGACATCGCGCTGATCGACATCGGCCTGCCAGACGGCAATGGCATCGACCTGATCCGCATGCTCGCCGACGGCCATCCGCAGATACTGCCGATCGTGACGACCATCTACGACGACGACGCGCATCTGTTCGACGCCATCGCCGCCGGCGCCAAGGGCTATCTGCTCAAAGACCAGCACGCCGACACGCTGGTCGGCTACCTGAATCGCATCGACGCGGGCGAACCGCCGCTGTCGCCCTCGATCGCGCAGCGGATGCTGACGTACTTCGCCAAGCGGAGTGTGGTGGACGCGAACATCGATGCCGAAGCTACGCTAACGCCGCGCGAACTCGACATTTTGCGGCTGTTCGGGCGCGGGCTGCGGGTGGCGGAAGCCGCGCGCGTGCTGGGCCTTACGCCGCATACGGTCGCGGGCTACGTCAAGACGGTCTATCGCAAGCTCAACATCTCCTCGCGCGCAGAAGCGGCAATCGAGGCGGTGCGGCGGGGACTGGTGTGAGGGGTGTTTGTCATGCCCGTACTTTTAAAGCGTCCCCGCGGCCGGGGTTCGCAGTTTGGTATGCAGGTGGCGCGACGGACAGGATGAAACTGGGCACCGCTATGTCATTGTAGGGGCCATATGATTTCTGAAGATGAAATGCCCGGTTTTGTTATTGAACGGTCACGAATAGGTACGCACTGCTGACATGTGGAAGATCGTCTCGACCGGAAGCTTGTGAGTTCAGCGGCATCTTCTTAGTTGTGAAGTCGGGCAGGATCTCGAAGCCGGCGTACGTGCGTCGGCAGAAATATCATCCCGTACAATTAAGAAAGGCTCCGAGCATGATCGATAAACCCCAAAATGGCATCAAGCGCCGCGATCTGATCAAGGCAGCCATTGCTACGGTCGGGGCGGCAACGGCGCTTGCCGCCAATGCCATCCCAGCGGCTGCGCAAGCCTCGTCCTCCACCGACGCCACGACTGGAAAGGGAACGGTTTATACCGGAGAAACAATCCAGGGAAAGAAAGTCGTCAGCGCACTCGACGTCAACGACCTAGAGCCCGGCCGGAGGCACCATCTGTACTTTCAGGGCGTGCAGATGCGTACCGGAGAGCACTGGTACGTGTCCGTAATCGTCGCCAGAGGTGCAAAACCAGGAAAACGCGTCGGTCTGACCAGCGGCGTACACGGCGACGAGATGAGTTCGGTGCATACGGTCATGACCGTTATGAACCAGCTCGATCCGGCACAGATGTCGGGGACGGTGATGGCGGTCACGGACATAGCGCGCCCGGCCATGTTGGCCATCCAGCGCAAATGGCCCAACTCGAGCAGGAGCATCGACCTGATCGATGTGAACAGGGTCTGGCCGGGGAACGAGAACGGCACCGCGCCCGACCGGCATGCCGCGCTGGTGTTCAACCGGCTGCTCCGGCCGAACGCGGACGCCGCGATCGACTTCCATACCGGGACGACCGGCTTCGAGGTCAGCGCATTCAATATTGCCGATATGAATGTGCCAGAGGTCAAGGCCATGGCCGATCTCTATCCGGTCGGCCAGATCCTCGACATGCCGCAACATGCCTTTCCGACAACCCTGCACAATGCGCTTCTCGCCGCGGGCGTCCCGGCGATCTGTCCAGAGGTCGGTGCCGCGCGCGTCCTGGACCTCCCGATGATTGCGCAGTTCGTAGAGGGTACAATGAACGTGCTCAAGCATCACGGGATCGTCGCCGGCCCGATGGGGCGGACCGGCAAGGATGTGCGCGTCTTTGTCGGTCGTGGCGCAGTCCCGGTTGCCGCAACCCAGGGAGGGTTCGTCGAGCATCTGGTCAAGCTCAACGACAAGGTCGAAGCCGGCCAGAAGATCGCCATCCAGCGCAACAGCTTCGGTGAAGTAGTCGCTGAATATGCGAGCAGCGTGACCGGCGAGATGTCGGGCCTGCGCACCGATGTGATGTCCGAACCCGGAGACAACCTGGCGTTCATTCTGTTCGATAAGCCGGTCCCGGACGGCGAGGACACCTATCAGGAGTAGTTGGCGCCTACTGCCGGCCATGGGGACAGAAGGAACGACCTATTCGATCGGGCGGTGGACGCTGACCATCGTGCAGGGACAACTGTCGTGGGGCGTCGGCCGCGCTGCGCCGTCGCCATGCACCGGCGGTTGAGCGACTCGCCGTAAGAAAATCGGTATCGTGGGTGTCTGCGAACGCGATGCCATCGAGCGCGCCTCCCGAACAGCAAAGACGCCGCTCCCAATACCGCCAAGCTCTGTCGTTGGTTTATCAGCATGCCTTGTCCTCCCGATAATGGGCATGGACGAGTTCTGATCGCTTTCGACTGTCGAGTGTACGCAGTCACGAACTTTCAATGCTATCATACACCGTCGTCTTTCGCGGATAGGTGGCAAGCTCATGAACGAAATTGGACACTGCTACCGACGGTGCTATCCGCAGGTGCCCAGTTTTGTTCTGTGGCCGGGAAAAATCAGCCGCCAATCAGTGTGTTACGATTGGCGCGCCCGAAAGGATTCGAACCTCTGACCCCCAGATTCGTAGTCTGGGCGAAGGCATTGAAATCGCTCAGATCTGTTACCATAAGCCACCCACTCCTCATCATATGGTCCTAGAATGAAGGGGTTAAGAAGGCACCGATCATGGCAGCACTCCACAGAATCAACCATCGAGGAGCACACGATCTAACCTAAGAACGATCTCAGTTTTTCGAAAGATCAAACCTAAGCGAAACATGGCGCCACAGCGATTTCACAATCATTGTGCATACTATGTGACTCTGCAGTGCAGAGAAGCCCAGCCGCAGCTTTAGCTCTGTCGACGATCCCGCTGTTGGATGCGTCGACAGCGTCGAAGTTCACGCGCCGCCTGATCGTGCCGGATCACGAAGTACCCTGAGCGCGTTCAGGATAACGGCAACGTCGAGCACTTCCTGCAATAGCGCGCCCTGCACCGGAGACAAATAACCCATGGCTGCTCCGATCATTGCGATGGTGGAGAGACCAATCCCGGCATAGACACTTTCGAGCGCAATGAACTTAGCGCGCCGCGCGATCTCGATCGCAGGCACGATGCGGTCAAGCCGGTCAACCAGCAAGACGGCGTCGGCGGCCTCGGCCGAGGCCGCCGCGCCGTTTGTACCCATCGCGACACCGACATCGGCCGCGGCCAGCGCGGGCGCGTCATTGACGCCGTCGCCCAGCATCATCACCGGTCCGACCTTTCGCTCCGACAGCACCACCATGACCTTTTGATCGGGCGTCAGATCTGCACGCACCGCATCGAGTCGAAGCCCTGCCGTGATGGCTTCCGCGACCTCACGGCGATCTCCGGTGGCAACCACGATCCGTTCGATACCGAGCCGCCTGAGCCTGCCAAGAAGCTGTTCGGTGCCCACACGCAGTTCGTCGGCAAGCACGATCTCACCCGCCGTCCGGCCATCCACCGCGACCGCGACAAGCAGCGCGCCTGCCGTGGCTTTTCCAAGCGCATCAGTTCGGTGCGCACCCGCTTGTGGCGCCAACGTGGACACAAACTTGACGCCACCGACCACCACCGGTCTACCCATCACCCGGCCGCAAATCCCCTCGCCGGCCGTCTCGACGGCATCCGCCGGCAGGGCCAAATGGAGGCCGCGGCGTCGGGCTTCCGATACGATGGTCTGCGCAACGATGTGCTTTGAAGCCTGATCGAGCGAAGCGGCGATTCCGATCACCTCGTCCGGGGTAAAGCCGGCCGCGGCATAGACGGCCACAACTTTGGCGCGGCCGGCCGTCAACGTTCCAGTCTTGTCGACAACGAGGGCGCGGATACGGGCCATCGTTTCCAAAGCCTTGCCTCCCTTGATCAGGATGCCCTGCTTTGCCGCCCGTGACAGGCCAGAAACGATCGCGACCGGGACGGCGAGGATCAGCGGGCACGGCGTCGCGACCACCAGCACCGCCACCAGACGGATAGGGTCCCGAGTGAAGAACCATGCGCCCAGTGCAATGGCGACGGTCGCGACCAGGAATCCGATCGCAAAACGGTCGGCAAGTCTCGCCATCGGCGCCTTGGACCGCTGCGCCGCCTCAACCAGGCGGACAATGCCAGCATAGGTGCTTTCCGCAGCTCTGTGCGATGCGACAAGGCTGAAGGGCTCGCCGACATTGGCCGACCCGCTCATGACGGCTTGGCCCAGCTTGCGCTGAAGCGGAACGGATTCACCTGTCAGGGCCGATTGGTCGAGAACGGCGAGGCCGGCGGCAACCGTGCCATCGACCGGGACCACATCGCCCTGCCGAACCAGCAGGCGGTCGCCGACCGCGACCGCGTCGATGCCGATCTCCTCCAGCCCGCCATCACGAAGCCGCATCGTCGTCCGCGGTACGCGCGCAAGCAGCGCCGTCATGTCGCGCCGCGCGTGCCCCTCAGCATAGGCTTCGAGATACTGACCTCCCGCATACATCAGCGCCACGATGGCCGCCGCGAGCTCTTGGCGGAAGGCAAGTGCCGCGCTCATTGACAGCGCGGCGACGATATCCAGCCCGAAATCGCCCTGCCGCAGGCTGCGCCCGATCTCGACCAGGAGCGCCAGCAACACCGGCAGGGTCGAGATCGTCCAAACCCAATCGGCCCAGGGCTCCAGTCCGGCGACACCCAAGCCAACCCCCAAAGCGATTCCGGCTGCGGGAAACACAATGAGAAGGGACCGGATGGGAGCGTCCGAAGTCATGATCGACTCCCAGCAGCGGCTTAGCTCGGCGCTCGGGCGCGAACAACGAGGACCGGGACGGCACTGTGAGTCAGGACTTTAACGGTCTCACTCCCAAGAACGACAGCGGAAATCCCTCGCCGACCGTGTGAAGCCATCACAATCAAATCGCAGCTCTTCTGCGCTGCCGTATCAATGATGGCACGGTACGGATGTTCGTGCTCAACACGGATAATGTCACAGCTAATTCCAGCGGCCTTTGCGACTTCCATTGCAGCATTGAGATCTTTGGCGGCGAGAGCCGCTGCGCGTTTTTCGTATTGTTCAGGTGTATCGGTGACGATACCGGGCTCGATCGCAAACAATTGAAAGGGCGCCGTTACCGTCATGACGGTGACTTTGGCGTTGACCGATTTCGCCAAAGCAACACCGTGCTCAATAGCCTGCTGTGACAGCTCCGAGCCATCAGTGGGGATGAGGATGTGCTGGTACATGCTTTCTCCCTATTTCCTTGATTGCCTTTTTTCTAGCGATGATCGCTCGTTAATATGACCGTCCTGTGCGTCAGGCCCGATGATCTAGATCAAGGATGGCGACACCTCTGGATCTAATAATAAAGAAGAGGTCCATCTCGCCGCTTTCGTGATGTGCGATTTGCTTCTTTGATAGTTCCGACATTCGCTGACATTTCATTGGCGCAGCCTTGGAAGACAGCCCGTGCGGGACCTCGTGTCAGTCAGGTCCGGTATTCGGAAGTATTTTAGTTGGCTTCGCTTGTTCCAAGGTTGACCTGTGTCAATCGTTAGGTGGCGGAAATCGGGTGCACATAGCGATCGATCAATTTGATCAACGGGAGAAAGCTATGAAACCTCTGACAGTGGCCGCTACGTTGCTGCTTGCAACGGTGAGCCCTTCGTCTTGGGCGCAATCGCCTACCGATCACGACGCTCACTATCCGGGGCAAAAAGAAACGCCGGCCGGCACACAGCCCCCGGCGTCCGCCGACCAGCCTGGGATAATGGGGCAGGGCATGATGGATGGCCCCAAAGGCAGGATGAGCGGTGGAGGCATGATGAACATGATGGGCGGTAACATGCCCATGGCGAATATGATGCAAATGATGGAGATGATGCGGCAGCCGGACGAGGGAATGGGTGGCATCACCACCATTGACCATGTCGAGGGCCGGATTGCCTTTCTCCGTACTGAACTCAAGATCACAGATGCCCAGACGAGTGCCTGGAATGCCTTCGCTGATGCGCTGCGGGCAAACGCAAAGAGCCTCAGTGAAGTTCGTGCATCGTTGATGCCTCAAATGGGGATGACGCCGCAGAGCTTGGTTGATCGTATGGGGCTGCAGGAGAAATGGCTCGCCGCCCGGCTTGAAGGCACGCGCGCGATCAAGTCTGCCCTTACCAACCTCGTCAGCACCTTTTCCGACGAGCAGAAGAAGGCCGCGGACGAACTCCTCGCGCCGCACATGGGAATGATGTCGATGATGCCCGCGATGCAGTCGGGCCAGATGGGCCGCGGTCAAATGCAACCCGGAAAGATGATGCCGGGCCGGTGATGGCTATGCTCTTCGCTTAACAATAGGGGCTTTACCGTGATTGTGCTGCTTCGCTTGGCTCCGCTACGGCGGGGCCTGGTTCGGAACGAGGAGCGCTGGTTCGGGCCGACAAGGCGCTGGCGGAGACCTACGTCTTCGGCGAAGTAGCAGTGAGTGCTCAATGGTGTCGATCTTGCTGGTGTTGACGCAATAGACCCGAAGATGGCACCGTCTGCAGAAATTATATATAAATTTCACAGAAACGCGAACAACCGTGTTCGACCTTGGCGTCAATGTATTCGGTATCCGGCATGGCAAGCGACGCATGACGACGTGACGTCGTGAATCGCAACGCTTACTTCGCGCATGGAATCGAAGCTCTGGGCGACCGATGCGTTCTGCAGGGCGATTGAAAGCCGGCTGGCGGCGTGGTGCATGCTAGTGCCAGCATCTTGCATCGGCTTGGGGAAGTACGGCGCCATCTCGGCCGCATGATGCAGCAGGAGCGAACTCATGCCGAGGCGCTCCTCTAGAAGCTTGCTTGCCTCATCAAACTTGTTGTCAGCGATGTCTCCGAAGACCGTATCCAGGGTGGCCAAGTGATCGCGCATGTTGGAGAGCATGTGCTCCCGCATCGGATCGGGCAACGAAACCAACTGCCACGGATCGTCCGATTGCCCGGAGGCGGCATGGCCGACCGGCGGAGCGCCCCCGTGCATGTGTCGATGGTCCGTGCCATGCTGACCGTCGCCCATCGGTGGTGACTGGGCGCGGGCGGCCAGACCGGCGATAGCGCCGGCAAGAAGAACTGCAAACCAAACGGCCGCCGTGCTGGTGCTCCGGAAGGACTTCATAGGCAGGCTCCGTCTCGTAATAATCAATATCCCACCAGAGAACGGTTTGGTCGGCTTATGATCCTAGTCATAGGTTGCGAATCCGCGGCGGGACGTCATCAGGCGACCCTACTCAGACGGTCGACACCTCCGACTGGCCGATTGCGATCGAGGCTGACCCAAGCAGAGCGACGGCGCACAGCAAGAAGGCGCTCAGGTTTATCAGAAATGCCGACGCAGCTTCGAGGTCGGTACCGACCGCGTAACCAAGCCCGAGATAAACGCTCGTCCAAACGGCGCGCCTGGCGAATCCCAAGTCTTCAACATGCCAATGGAATACCGTCACGCAATCCATATACTTGCGCTTGATACAATTCTCGGTGACAACATGCGTCATGTCATCTGATCCTGCGCAACCAATGTTCGATCGCTCGGCGAAAATCGCAAGAGCTGGCAACACGACGATTCATAGACAATGCACGTTTCGCGAACAATTAGGCGGAGAGACGAACTTTTACGTGAAATGAAATAGGATACTTTGCGTCCGCGACCGTTATTAACGGCGGCAGCTACGTCGCGACGACAGGGATCGTGTCCGAGAAGCGCATGTATGTAGTTCGCCGCCCGTTAGGCATGCAACGGCGGCACCCGGGGAATTCATGTTGTCGCGAGCTTCTTCGCGCGAATGGATAGGCAGGGTCACATATATATTGCGTTTGGTCCTCATGTACCACGATCTCCGATCGTTTTCACTTGGATCCGCACCATTCAAGAACATTGCAAGGATACTGGCTCTTCTGGCGATCAGCAGATTCCAGATCAATATCGACTACGGCAAGCGTCGATTCTTCACCCGTGTGTTCGAGCAGGTCCTCTGACGGAGAGAATGAAAATCCGAAGCCACCAAATTATAATCCATCGTCGGCTGCGCCGCAGCGATTCGAATTGACAACGTACGCGCCCGAAACGAGCGCAGTCATTGCGCCGGCAATCTTCCAATATTCCGTGTTGATGCCGCTCGCCTGAGGTACGGCGATAAGGTGTACGCCACTCCGCCCGCATGCGCGCGCATGTTCGTTGAACATCAGTTCAGTGCAGAGAAGCACGCCGACGGTCAATGAAGCAACCGTTACACAAGCAAAGGCTTCCGAACCGGCCGAGAACCATTTGGCCTCATGCCATCCCTCGTGATCCGGCAAATAGTGATTGCCATGAAAGCGCTGATACTTGCCTGACTCGATCACGAAGGCTTCGTTGCTGAGACCGATCGGTCCTAGAACAGGCCGCGACGAAATCACCCAGCGGAACCCAGGTCCTTTAGCACCTCGCCCCCGCGATCATTGATGTCAAGGGTGCTCCTCGATCGAGGATCGAGCCTTTCGGGAATGACCGCCTCGCTGAATTAGTGGATAATAGCCGACTGCGACGACACATAGAAAACCTGTACGGCGCCTCGTGCACCAGATCCTGAACGACTAAAGCCGCATACGATCAAGCAGGTGGTCACGCCACACGTAATGATGCCCCAAGGCCGCCAGGGCATGAACTGCGGCAACCACGATAAGCGCATTGGCGGCTAGTTCGTGCCACCCATTGATGCTGCGACGGGTTGCAGCATCACCGTTGCCGAACTGCGGCACAGACCACAATCCAAAAACATTGAACCCGCGATACGACGCGTCGATAATTCCGACGATGACAACAATTCCGATTAGAGCATACAGTGCGTAATGCGCGAGTTTGGCGATCACGTAGAGGGTGCCACTGTCGGCAGACGGAAGCACACGACCAAACTGCGCCCTCCAAGCAACTCGCGTTACAAGAACGAATGCAGTGAGGAACCCCAGAACGACATGCGTGGACCAAACGCCCGTGCGGAGCGGTCCGCGCGGAATGAGGTCTGCTGTCTGGCCTATTCCCCATAGGATGGCAATAAGTATGACTGTGATCCAATGAAGCCAGACCGTGGCTGCATCATAACGCTCGGCGGGTTTGAACGATCGGCTCATCGCCGTTCTCTTTCATACAAACCGGGATGAATATTTGATGCAGATCAAACAACGAATTAGCTTTGCTAGGGTTAAGATGGAAAGAAACGCGTCATAGGGATAGGCGCAGAATTGCGCGCTCTAGCGAGGATAGAGGATGGGTATTGGCAGAAAGCCCGACCGTGCTTTTGCGATCGAGAAGGCCAGCAAATTCATTATCCTTCTGGTGATTATCGTTGCGATAGTAGCGATCCTTCACCTCACAGATGTAGTCGCCTCTTATGAGCCAATGTGGGTCTCCTGGGCCTTCCTTGCGGCAAGCATGATTGCCGGCGTGTGGTTGATCATAAAGCTGCGAAGATGACCGGTCCGCCCACACAACGATAGACGTTAATGCCCGATAAGCGACAAACCCACACCGACCAGACCAAGCCACGGCACGAGTTCAAGTTTTGGTCCCAGGCGTATAGCCAAAGGGCGAGCAGGATGAAGATGACGCCGAAGGGTTGGTCGAGCGCGAGCACCGCCGGCATTGGGTTGCTGATCATGGTCACGCAAAGAAAAACCCGCCTCCTTAGAGACGGGCAGATAGTTCAAAAGATGAGACACCAAAACCGGTATCTCTCGGGTCAACCTGAAAATATGCTTGGACCTTAAAACCCCAGCCCGATGGATTCATTCTCCATGAACCTGTCAATGATGGGTTGCGATAGATCAATCACTCTTCGCGGCTTCCACTGTGATTGCCTTTTCAGGTAATCGGATCGGAATAGCCCCTCCGACCGGTCCAGATTGCCCGAGTCCCGCTGACCAGCATGGGGCCGTCGTCATCCCCCTGAGCCCTAACTTGTCCACGGCGGTCACATTCTAGCGTTGATTGGTCGTGGACTTAACTCGCGGCCGAGATCACCCACCGTCAGACGAACTGCTTCCAAGACCGCGCCAAAACGTCTAAAAAATTCCAAACGGCAACGATCCGCAGATAGGAAAGCCTTTGAATCGATCCGCGTTTACGGCCAAGTCCAGAACGGCAACGTCCATTATATCTCGGCTTGTTTCGACCGCAGTCAGTTCGCAACTGGCATATCTCGCACGAGATAGATTCCTTCGTTGATAAGGATCAATTCTACGTGCTCGAGCCGGCCTATCTTCGCATCGAAAGGATAGAATCATGACGGACGCGGTGCGCAACGACTACGGCCCAGTCGCCAAGGCTTTGCATTGGGTAACAGTTCTTCTCGTCATCATAGCCTGGGCGTTGGGTATCTTCGGCGAGGGACTTTCTGAAAGATCAATGCATGAATCGGGATTGCTGACGCACATCTCGATCGGATTGGTTATTCTGGTGATCGCAGCTGTGCGAATACCGTGGCGCAGAGCAAATCCACCACCGAAGAAGGCTATCACTGAATTCGGTAAATGGTTGATCGAATGGACGGATCCGACATCTCGCTTGATGCACTATATCCTCTATGGATTACTAGTAGCGACACCTGCTTTAGGTATTGCACTGCAGTTCGCACAGGGCCATTCGCTCCCATTATTCGGGCTCGTCGAAATTCCATCACCGTGGCTCGCCGATAGAACGTTCGTGTATGGCATCAAGGAAATGCACGAAATTCTAGCAAATCTTCTCGTGATTTTGGCAGCATTTCATATGACAGCTGCGCTCGTGCATCACATTGTTTTTCGCGATAATACCTTGAGGCGCATGTTGCCGCACTTGCGCAAATAGGCAGGCTGGTGTCATAACGAATCGATCGGGATCGATCTGTTCGACTTCTTGAGACATTACGGTAGCGGTCAATTACCGGCGCCAAAGCCGACACTTTTCGCCGCCCCCACGGCGGGACATCTTCGACACCACTGCATCAAATGCGATCATTCAGCCTGCCGGCGATCACCGATTACCGCCAGTGACGAAAAAAGCCATGGGGACTGTTTGGAGGAAATGACAGTTGATTGCTCACGCAATAGCCGTCACTGGAGCTCCCATGGATAAAACGAGGCGCGCATCCTCCTCGGGCCTAACGTTGGAGTATCGACCAGGACTCACCGGGTCACCGATCACGCCAAATTCTGAAACAGGCATGGTCCAATAGACGATCCTGGATCCTTCGAAGGCCGTCTTCAACCGTTCAAGCAACCGCACCGCCTCTTGCACCTGAATGATTGTCCGAACCATCAACTCGTCGGCATGGCCTTTGACCCGCTCGACTGATGTCTGCAATCGGACGTCGGAACCGTATCCCGCAACGTCAGAGGACGTAAAACCTGAAACCAAATCGCGCTGTTCGCTGAGATAGTCGAATAACTCATCACGGAGTGATCGGGCAACGATCAGCGTAAGACAGATGAACTCGGCACTCATTTGGGCCCCTTCACGATGCCGCCAAACCGGCGATAGAGAATCGGCAGAAGTATCAGCGTCAAAGCCGTTGACGATAGAAGTCCACCGATCACTACGATAGCGAGCGGGCGCTGGATCTCTGACCCTGGGCCGGTCGCAAACAAAAGGGGTATCAGGCCCAACGCTGTGATGCTCGCTGTCATCAGAACCGGTCTGAGGCGCCGCTTGGCGCCATCGACCACGATGCGACCTGCCGGCACCCCGTGGGCACGGAGCTGATTGAAATGAGAGACTAGCACGACGCCGTTCAGCACCGCTATTCCCAGCAACGCGATGAACCCGACGGACGCTGGGACCGAAAGGTATTCGCCGGTCAGCACCAACGCAAAGACGCCTCCAATCACGGCAAACGGG
>Ga0209915_1003148_pt1 | contig 14831 bp, 11 predicted proteins | sample ThiBiot_750_plan_FD_183952 | JGI IMG/M metagenome (GOLD analysis project Ga0209915, IMG submission 183952) | Wastewater bioreactor microbial communities from Cape Town, South Africa - Thiocy_cont_750_plan (SPAdes) | ecosystem: Engineered > Bioreactor > Thiocyanate-remediating > Anaerobic-Aerobic... | reverse complement strand
AGCCGGTGCTCGCCGCTTTCCTGTTCGTCGGGCTGATTGCCCTCTGGCTCACTCCGCCGGTCCATTTCCGGGCAATGGTGGATCCGACGCTCTATGCCTTCATGAACTGGACCATGGTCGGGGACGGTGTCCTCTTCTGGACGCTGGTGCTCGATCCCCGGCCGAAGCCACCCGCCTTCTGCTCGTTCGGCGCACGTGCGGCGGTCTCGGTCGCCATCATCATCCCGCAGATCGTCATCGGGGCGGTGATCGCCTTCGCCGGCCGCGACATTTATGCTTTCTACACCTGGTGCGGACGGATATTTCCGTCGATCGGCGCGGTGGACGACCAGATCTATGGTGGCCTGATCGTCTGGATTCCTGCCTCGATGATGAGCCTCGTCGGGCTTCTTCTGGTCATCAACAACCTGCGCCTGAGCGACAAGGAAAAGGAGGCTGCCGATGCGAGTGAAACGGAACCGGGCGGAATTGTCATTTCATCAAAGGCATGGACTGGCTAGAGCAGCCTTGCCCCTTTGTGCCGTCCTGGCGATTTCCGCTGGACTGGCCGTGGGCGTAGCAGCGCCTTCGTCTGCCCTTGCGGCCGGCAACGGCCTCTCCGTATCGGACGCGTGGGTGAGGATCGTCATCCCCCAGCGACCGGCCGCCGGATATTTCAAGCTCGGCAATGACGGCGACACGCCGCGGGTGCTGACCGGTGCGTCATCTTCCGCATGCGGAATGGTCATGCTGCATGAATCGGTCAAGGAAAACGCGGTGGATAAGATGCTCCCGGTCGATCATGTGCCCGTGCCCGCGCATGGCTCGGTGTCCTTCAAGCCCGGCGGCTATCATTTGATGTGCATGCAGCCGTCGTCGGCCGTCAGGCCCGGCGGCACGATCCCGATCACCTTGACGTTCGGGGACGGAGCGACGGTCACCACCGATTTCCCGGTCCGCGGCGCCGGCGGCAAGTAGCAGGCCCGCCTTGCTCGGCGGGCGCCGCCTCAGATCATTCGCCTGAGTTCGTAGAGGAAGCCGGACGAGCCACCCTCATGTGCAAGGCGCGTCAGGTCTGCGGCCGCGCCGTCGATGTCCGGATCCTGCCCCGACAGCGATGTCAGCAGGAGCCGGACATGGCCCTGCTGGTCGAAGACATAGACGCTCGAGCTGTGCGTGACCTGGTAGGCGGATGGATCGTTCGACGGAGTCACCGAATAGGCCACCCGGTAGCGGCGCGCCAATGCCGCAAGCTGGTCCGGGGTGCCGCGCAGCCCGTCGACCTGCGGCGCGAATGCGCTCGTGTAGCGCTTGAGCACGTCGATCGTGTCGCGCCCCGGATCCACCGTGACGAAGAGAACGCGGACCTTTTGCGAATCCTTGCCCATCTTCTGGAGGATCTGCGCGACGTTCGAGAGTGTGACCGGGCATATGTCGGGACAGAAGGTGTAGCCGAAATAGAGAAGCGTTACCCGGCCGCGATAGTCCGACGCACTCACCTGCTTGCCGTCCTTCGCCCGGGTCATGGAGAAGGAAAGGTCCGGCATCGCGCCCGTCAGATCGGTCTCGTGCCATCCGGATTGCTCGCTGCAGGCGGAGAGCATGGCCGCGGCGAACGCCAAGCCGAGGATCACACGCGCAATCCCGGAGAACGCCGATCTCGCTCGGACCAAGCGCGACGCGAGGCGGATGATAGTTCCGAATGAAGCCATGCGTTCGGTGCCGTCCATGATGCCTCATACAAGGCCGGGAGCCCCTGCGGCAGGCCCGCAAATTGCCGCATGGGCCGTTCCGCAGGAAAAGTCCGGCGCGATTAAATTATCGTAATACATGCTTATCATCTCGATTTGCGGCGGCGCAGCAGCTATTTAGGTACGGGCCCGAATGCCACCGAGATGACGAATGGCCGGCCGGAAGGCCGCTTGCCTGGCCCGGCGACCCTTCAGGGAATGCCTCTGCCATCAATGTCCTGACCCGGATTTTCGCAGGTGTCCGATTGAAGCGGTTTGTCCTTGTCCTCCTTCTGCTGGCCGTCGTCGCTGCGGCCGGATACGCGTTCAGCCCGTCCTTCCGGTCGGTCGCCGACGCCGTGCTGCCCGGCGGGGCCCGCAGTCGCCTTGCTGCTCTCTCAGGCGCACGGACCTCGCCCGCCGACATCGGTAAGAGTGCCCCGAAGGGCTCGACTGATCCCGCAAGCTCGGATACGGCGCCAGGTGCAAGGCCTGCCCGCGGGATCGCGCCCGTGGCCGTCACCGCTGCCGTCGCCACGCGCGCCGACATGCCGATCCTCAAGTTTGCGATAGGCTATATCGAATCGCCGGCGGTCGTATCGGTGAATTCCCGCGTGACGAGCCAGGTCGTCTCGCAACATGTCACCGACGGTCAGATGGTCAAGGCGGGCGATCTGCTGTTTGTCCTCGACGACCGGGCGCTCAAGGCGCAACTCGCCAAGGATCAGGCTACGCTCGCCAAGGACCAGGCCCTGCAGGCGAGTGCGGCGGCCAATCTGGAGCGGGCGCAGGCGCTGTTCAAGCAGGGTACAGCTGCCCGGCAGGCGCTCGATCAGGCGATCGCCGACGAGAAGACCGCGGCGGCCAACATCGCCGCCGACAACGCCACCATCGAGGCCGACCAACTGCAGATAAGCTATACCCAGATCACCGCCCCCATCGGCGGCAGGCTGGGGGCGATCCAGGTCCACCCCGGCGATCTCGTCAATTCCGGCGGAGGAAGTGGGTCGACCGCGCTCGTCACCATCACCCAGATCAGTCCGATCCGCGTCTCTTTCGCTGCCCAGTCCTCCGATTTGCCGTCGCTTCGCCATGCGATGGATTCGGGCGCGGCGCCGTCCGTACAGGTTTTTTCGCCGGGCGATTACGGCGGCGCGGGAGCCAGGCCGCTCGCGACGGGCAAGCTCGATTTCATCGATTCGAGCGTCGATACCGCATCTGGCAACGTGATGCTGAAGGCGTCTCTCCCAAATCAGGACGAGGCGCTGTGGCCTGGCGAGTATGTCAACGTGGTCCTTGAGGCGGGCATGATGCGCGGACTGACCGCAGTGCCCACCGTCGCCGTCCAGCAGGGACAGGACGGACCATACGTTTTTGTGGTAAAAGGCGACGGTAAGGTCGAAATGCGCCAGGTGAAGATCGCGCTGTCCCAGGGCGATCAGACCGGTGTTGCAAGCGGGCTCCAACCGGGCGAAAGCGTCGTCACTGAGGGCCAGCTCAGGTTGAAGGACGACACTCCGGTGACCGTCAGGAACGGAAAGTCTTCCGCGGCGGCGGCCTCGTCGGGCTTTGCGGGCGTGCAGGACCCGACGGAATCGGACGCGCGATCATGAATATCTCCGAGTTCTGCATTCGGCGGCCGGTCGCCACGATCCTGATGTCGCTTGCGCTTATCGTCAGCGGCATCTTCGCTTATGGTTTTCTTCCCGTGGCCGCGCTGCCCCGCGCCGAGTTTCCGGTCGTCAACGTATCCGCATCGCTTCCCGGCGCCTCGCCGGAAACCATGGCCACCTCTGTCGCGACGCCCCTCATCAAGCAGTTCTCGACAATCGCCGGTATCGATTCCATCTCGACCACGAATTCGCTCGGATCGACCTCGATCGCAATCCAGTTCGCGCTCGACCGCGATATCGATGCCGCGGCCGCGGACGTGCAGGCGGCGATCGCCAGGGCCCAGAGAGGCCTTCCCGACGAGATGACGAACCCGCCGAGTTATCGCAAGGTCAACCCGGCGGACGCGCCGATCCTGATCCTCGCGCTGAAAAGCTCGGTGACCCCGCTCACCCAGCTCGACGCCTTCGCCGAAGACGTCGTCTCGCCGTCACTGTCGACCATCGACGGCGTCGCGCAGGTGATGATCTGGGGCAGCCAGAAATATGCCGTGCGCATCCAGGTCGATCCGGCGGCACTTGCGGCTCGCGGCATCGGCATGGACCAGCTCAAGAGCGCCATTGCCAATGCGAATTCCAATACGCCGCTGGGCACGCTGCAGAATTCACAGCAGCAGATCACGATAACGTCGAATACGCAGCTCGACGATGCGGCAAGATTCTCCAATCTGATCATCGGCACCCATAACGGCGCGCCGATCCGGCTCGGCGACGTGACGCGCGTGATCAATTCGGTCGAGACGACGACCACCGCAAGCCGCTACAACGGGACGCGCGCCATCATCCTTGCCGTTCAGCGCCAACCGGAGGCAAATACCGTCGATGTGGTGGACCGCGTCAAGGCGATGCTGCCCTCCTTCCGCAGCCAGCTTCCCGCGACCGCTTCGCTCGAGACGCTGAATGACCGCTCGACTTCGATCCGCGAAGCCGTGCATGACGTCGAATTGACGCTCGCCATCACGATCCTGGCGGTGCTGCTCGTCATTTTCCTGTTCCTGCGGCGGGCGAGCGCCACGCTCATTCCGGCCGCGGCGGTGCCGATCTCGCTGATCGCGACGCTCGGCGCGATGTATCTCTTCGGCTTTTCGATCGACAACATTTCGCTCATGGGGCTGACGCTGGCCGTCGGCCTCGTCGTCGACGATGCCATCGTGATGCTCGAGAATATCGTGCGCCATATGGAGGAGGACGGCCTCTCGGCCTTCCAGGCGGCGCTCGTCGGCTCGCGCGAGATCGGCTTCACGATCCTGTCGATCTCGATTTCGCTGGTGGCCGTCTTCATTCCCGTTCTCCTGATGGGGGGCGTCATCGGCCGCGTCTTCAACGAGTTCGCTGTCGTCGTGACGGTATCGATCCTTGCCTCGATGTTCGTCTCCGTGACGCTCACCCCAATGCTCGGCTCGCGGCTCCTGGGACGCCCCAAGACGCATGAGGAGATGCGCCGCGGCTTCGGCGGGTTCCTGGAGCGTGGCTTCGACCGCGTCATTGCCGGCTATGACCGGGGCCTGAAATTCTGCTTCCGGCACCATTTCCTGATCTTCCTGGTCTTCCTCGGTACGATCGCCGGCACCGTCGTCCTCTTCAACTCTACCTCGAAGGGGTTCTTCCCCGAGGAGGATCTCGGGCAATTGACGGTTATGACCAAGGCGCGGCAGGATATCTCGTTTCCTGCGATGAACCGGCTTCAACAGGAAGTCGAGAACGTCTTCCGGCATTCGCCTTACGTCGCCAATGTCGCCTCGTCCGTCGGCGGCAGTATCGGCGGAGCGGCGATGAACCAGGGACGCATGTTCGTCGAGTTGAAGCCGAAGGATCAGCGCCCGGCGCTCGAGGTCGTCCTCGCCAATCTGCGCAAGCAACTCGCGCAGGTACCCGGAATCACCGCCTATATGTCGCCCGTGCAGAACCTGCGGCTCGGCGCGCGTTCCTCGGCCAGCCAGTATCAGGTGGTCGTGCAGGGTCTCGACAACGGTCTGACCAATGAATGGGCGCAGAAACTCACCGACGCGATGGGCGCCGATTCCACCTATTTCACGGATGTGACGTCGGATCTCGAAAACAACGCCCTGCAGGCGGAACTCGTGATCGATCGCGACAAGGCGGCGGCATTGGGCGTTACCGCGGACGTCCTGCGCTCGACGCTCTATTCGGGCTTCGGAAGCCAGCAGGTCTCGACCATCTATACGACGGCGGACAGCTATCCGGTCATCATGGAACTCGATCCCCGCATCGACTGGACGCCCGAGAGACTGGCGGGCATCGAGGTGCGCACGGCGAGCGGCGGACTCGTCACTCTCAGCTCCTTTGCCCACGTCGAGAGGGTCGCGGGCCAGCTGACCGTCAACCAGCTTGGTCAGTTGCCGGCCGTGACGATCTCCTACAATCTGCCGGAGGGAGTTTCCCTCGGGCGGAGCATGCAGGAGATCGACACGCTGAAGAACCAAATCGGCATGCCGACGACAGTCTCCACCAATTATTACGGCACCGCGAAGACCTTCCAGCAGTCGCTTGGCAATCAGGGTCTGCTCATCCTCGGCGCCATCGTGACGATCTATATCGTGCTCGGTATCCTTTACGAGAGCTTCATTCACCCGATCACGATCCTGAGCGGATTGCCCTCGGCGGCCATTGGCGCGCTCGCCGCGCTCGACCTGGCCGGTATGGACCTCTCGGTCATCGCCATCATCGGCATCCTGATGCTGATCGGCATCGTGAAGAAGAACGCCATCATGATGATCGACGTGGCGTTGACGCTAAAGCGCGAGGGCATGCCGTCCGCGGAGGCGATGCATCGGGCCTGCCTGATGCGGTTCCGCCCGATCATGATGACCACGCTTGCCGCTCTCGCCGGAACCCTTCCGATCGCGCTCGGAGCAGGGGCGAGCGCCGAGCTTCGCCAACCACTCGGCGTGGCCGTAGTGGGCGGGCTCCTGATTTCACAGGCGCTCACCCTTTTCATCACTCCGGTCATTTTCCTCTATATGGAGGGGCTGTCGCGCCGCATTCTTTCGTTGGGCCGTTTCTTCCGCGGTGGAGGCGACGGCCCGTCGCAGGCCGGCCGAAGCGACGAGAAGCTGCTTGAAGGCAGCGGCCGGGCAATGACGGAATTGCCGAAAGCGGCAGAATAGCCCCCTGGCCGCACCGGTGGGCAACGGAAGGAGGATCCAGCGATGACCGCAGCAACCGAGACCGTCGGCTTTATCGGAACCGGGCTCATGGGCCATGGCATGGCCAAGAACATCGTCGAGAAGGGTTACGCCCTCACGGTGCTTGCCCATCGCAACCGCGATCCGGTGGAGGATCTCGTGCGCCGCGGCGCATTGGAGGCAAGGAGCGCGCGGGAGGTCGCCGAACGCTCTTCGATCGTTTTCCTGTGCGTAACGGGGTCGCGGCAAGTCGAAGCGATAATGCGGGGCAAAGAGGGCCTCAAGGACGGATTGAAATCGGGGTCCGTCGTCGTCGATTGCTCCACATCCGATCCGAATTCCACAATCGCGCTGGCCGCGGAACTTACCGAAATGGGGGTCGACCTGGTGGATGCGCCGCTGGGCCGCACACCCAAGGAGGCCTGGGAAGGAAAGCTCGACACCATGGTCGGTGCGAGCGATGCGGTCTTTGCGCGCATCCGGCCGGTGCTGGAGACCTGGGCCGGAAAGGTCGTCCATATCGGAAGGACCGGGGACGGCCACCGGATGAAGCTGCTCAACAATTTCGTCTCGCTCGGCTATGCGGCAATCTACTCGGAGGCGTTGGCGTTGGCCGCCAAGATCGGCATTTCGCCGGAGCGCTTCGACAGCGTCATCAGGGGCAGCCGCATGGATTGCGGCTTCTACCAGACCTTCATGGGCTACACGATCGAGGGCAATCGCGAGGCGCATAAGTTTACGCTGACGAACGGCCTGAAGGACCTCACCTATCTCGAATCCATGGCCGACGCCGCAGGGCTCGTCAATCCGGTCGGAAACGCTGCCAAGAACGCCTTCGCGGCAGCCGTGGCCGCTGGTGGCAAAGGCCCGACGGACTACATACCGATGCTGCCGGAATATGTGGGGCGCGCCAATGGCGTCGATCTCACACCTTCGAAACTGAAGGGCTGACGGCGTTATCCGTCGGCTGAGGGTCTTCTTACGGGAACAGGTCGCCCGCCTGAAAGAAGCGACGATCCACTATCCATCGCGACAGGCGTCAGCAAGCTGCCGCAAAAGAAGAGGCCGCCGGGATTGCCGGCGGCCAATTGCGTTGCGCTGAGACGGTTCTCAATAGAGCTTGTATTTGAAGTTGAGCCGAACCGTATGCGATGCCGGCTCGACGTTGATGAGACCGTTCGTGCCGAAGTCTTCCGAACCGTACTGGGCGTAGCGATATTCGAGTCCAACGGTCGCCCGGTCGTTGAGAGCCGTTTCGAGGCCGCCACCGAAGGTGAAACCGCTCGAATTCCACTTGCGGCCGAACGTTCCCGAGCCGCTGGGCCCATTATTGAAGGCATAGGAATACTGGGCGTCCAGCTTGAAGTGTTGCCAGCTATAGCCGCCGAGCACATAGGCGAGCGTCGAATTGTCGACCTTGTAGCCGAGCCGCGCGAGGACGTCGAAGCCGTAATCCGCCTTGACCGACGCGGATCCCGAGAATGAGTTCGGCGTCGGGTCGCTATAGTTCGCGTTCAGGTCGGAGGACATCGAGGACCCGCGGACGTCGGCGAGGATGCCGACCACGAAGTTGTTGCTGACTTCATGGTCATATCCGACCGTCGCTTCGCCGAGCACACCTTCGCCGCCGAGGCCGGTGAAGCCGAGGCCGGGTATGAAATCCGTGGTCAGCTTATGGACCAGGGCGCCTGCGCCGATCCCGCCGCCGACGTAGAGACCGGTCCAGTTGTGGATCGGCGCCGCGAAGGTCGCCGGATGACCGTGCCCGCCGAAGCGGTAATCAAGGGCGACGTGGAACGTGTGGGACGACGGCTCGTCGTCCAGGAGTCCGTTGGGAATGAAGCCGTAGGACGCGTACTGCGCGTAGCGGTACTCGGTCTTCAGCGACCAGTTTCCGCGCAGCGCCGTCTCGAGGCCGACGCCGGCGATGAAGCCGCTCGAGTTATGCTTGATGTCGACGAGACCTGAAGGATCGGAGCTGAGATGGAAGTGCTGCCAGCTATAGCCGCCGAGGACATATACCAGTGAAGTCGGCGTGACGAGATAGCCGACCCGGGCCCCCACGTCGAAGCCATAGTCTGCCTCTCCGGTGATCTTGCCCCCGGGGACATCCAGCTCCGGCCCGATATTGCCGAGCCGCGCATCCGCGAATGCGCCGACGAGGAGCCGATCGGTCATCATGTAATCGTAGCCGGCCGTGACTTCGCCGAAGATCCCTTCACCGCCGATACCGTTCAGCGAGGCCGTGCCCGTCGCTCCCTGGTTGATCAGCGGCCCGAAATTGGAGCTCAGCTTGTGCACGATGGCGCCGGCACCCCCGCCGATGCCCAGGTAGAAGCCCGTCCAGCCGTATCCCTGCGCCACGACCACCGGCGGCGTGGGAGGCGTCTCCCGCACGAGGTCAGCGGCCTGTACTGCCGACATTGCGGCGACTGCGGAAACTGTTGTCAGTCCGATGCGAAGGACCCAGTTGCGAATAGTCATGAATCATCTCCGTCCAATCAATGCATCCTATAATTGCATAGTCCAGGATATGCAACCGGCCCGTACACGCGAGAATTGATTTGAGCGGCCAGAGACACCGAATGCCCCCGCCCGGATTGAGTCGCGCCCGTCAACCCCAACTATTTAATAGCCAATTAATAGAGTAGCGTTGCGGTTGCACGCTATTGCGGAAATGCAACAATGGTTTTGGAAACGCACGAATTGGGTGCTGAGTGACATTTGGAAAGGCCCGGACCGCCCGGGGGCTGGGGCCCCTGGATCGTGATAACGTTCAGTCGAATCGTCATCATGATCTATCTTCTCGAATGAGCATGATCTTTTCCGAAAGCCGGTGTCCGCTTTTCGGGATCATGCTCCAGGAATCGCAAAGCCGCCAGGCGAGATGTCCGGCGGCTTCGATAACGCCTTCGAACTGAACTGGCGGGAGGTCAGTCAGGCCGCGAGAGCCGACCTCGGCTCCACCAGGTCGAGACCCAGCGACTCCGCCACGGCCTTGTTGGTGATGCGTCCCTTGTGGACGTTGAGCCCGTTCCTCAGATGCGGGTCGTCGACGAGCGCCTTGAGACCCTTGTCGGCGAGTTGCAGCCCGTAGAAGAGGGTGGCGTTGTTGAGGGCATGCGCCGAGGTGACCGGGACGGCGCCAGGCATGTTGGCCACGCAATAATGAATGACGCCGTCCACCTCATAGGTCGGATGAGAGTGCGTAGTCGCGTGCGAGGTCTCGAAGCACCCTCCCTGGTCGATCGCCACATCCACGATGACCGATCCCTTCTTCATGCCGGACAGCATCTCTCGGGTGACGAGTTTCGGTGCCGCCGCGCCCGGTATGAGAACGGCCCCGACCACGACATCGGCCGAAAACACTTCCTCTTCCAGTGCCTCGATCGTCGAATAGCGCGTATGGACGCGCCCGTTGAAAATGTCGTCGAGCTGGCGCAGGCGCGGGATCGAACGGTCGAGGATGGTGACGTCCGCTCCGAGGCCGACGGCCATCTTGGCCGAATTCAGGCCGACCACGCCGCCGCCGACGATCGCGACCTTGCCCGGAAGGACGCCCGGCACCCCGCCGAGCAGCACGCCGCGTCCGCCATTTGCCTTCTGCAGCGCCGTCGCGCCCGCCTGGATCGCAAGGCGTCCTGCCACTTCCGACATCGGCGCGAGCAGGGGAAGTCCTCCACGATCGTCCGTCACGGTCTCGTAGGCGACGGCTGTCACGCCCGAGCCGATCAACCCCTCGGTCTGGTCGGGATCCGGCGCCAGATGCAGATAGGTGTACAATATCTGGCCTTCGCGCAACTGCGCCCATTCGCCAGGCTGCGGTTCTTTGACCTTCACGACCATATCGGACTGGCTGAAGATCTCCTCGGCCGTCCTGACGATCCGCGCACCGGCCGCCTGATAGGCGCCATCGTCGGCGCCGATGCCGAGGCCCGCGCCCGACTGGACGATCACATCGTGGCCATGCGCCACATATTCGCGCACCGCTCCCGGCGTCAGTCCGACCCGGTATTCATGGTTCTTGATTTCGGTGGGGCAGCCGACTCGCATATTCGCCTCCCGTCGGTCGGATGTTGCTGATCGGCCAATATCCTGCAGAGCCGTTCGCATGTGCTTGCGAATCCGGTTGGCGGCGGCGCTGAATTCGAATATTCTCTACAAAAGTGCTTCCATATTCGAAGGAAATTCGAAAAATGGCTTTGGACAGGATTGATATCGCAATTCTGGACGCACTCCAGAAAGACGGGCGGCTGTCGAATGCGTCCCTCGCCGAAAAGGTCGGGCTTTCCCAGTCGGCCTGTTCGCGCCGGCTCGACATCCTGGAGAAGACCGGAACGATCAAGGGATATCACGCGCGGCTTTCCAGCAAGGCGCTCGCCCACAAGATGACGGCGATCGTCCACATCTCGCTCTCCGGCCAGTTCGAGAAGACGCTCGCCGATTTCGAGGCGGCGGTGAAACGCTGCCCCAACGTCCTTTCCTGTCATCTGATGTCCGGCGAGTATGATTACATCCTCAGGATCGCGGCCAAGGATCTCGAGGATTACGAGCGCATCCACAAGGAGTGGCTGACAGCCATGCCTCATGTCACCAAGATCAACTCCTCCTTCGCCCTTCGCGAGGTCATCGACCGCACCGCGATCGGGATCTCGCCCGAAACGGCTTGACGCAAGAGGGAGCCGGATCAACTCTGAGGCGCCGCCTGCCGCATTGCGGGGCGGAGACTGGGAGGAAACTTTGCGATGATTCCGGTAATTCCGATAGACGACATTCTTGCCGGGCGCAGCGATCAGATGGTGATCGCCGCCGCCACCGGCTCGGGCTTCATGACCATCTCGGGCGTTGACGAGCGGCTCGGTCTGGCCGACGCGCGCCGGACGACGCTTTCCTTCTTTCATCAGCCTGAGGACGTTCGCAGGCAGACGCTTCGACACAAATATGACCCCTCCCGGAAGAACGTCTATCGCGGGCTCTACCTCGCCCAGCCGGAGAAGGACACCCATGTCGAGGGTTTCGACATGGGACCTGACGTTGCCGATCCGGCACGCTGCGGCGACGGGTCCGATCCGCTGACGGAGCCGACCCCGCTTCCCCCCATGGAGGGATTCGCGAAGGCGGCGGCGACATATTACAGTGCGATGGAGCAGCTCGGCGGGGTCGTGACCCGCACGCTCTTGCGCGGCCTCGGCGCCGACCCCGACCGTGCCGATGACATCTTCGGCAATTCCATTTCGACGCTGCGCCTCCTGCATTATCCCGCCGGCGCGGCAGCCAGGATGGGGGCTGCGCGGCGGATCGAAACACCGCTCGGCGAGCGCTGGGTCATGACGGCGGCGCACACCGATTCAGGCTTCGTGACCCTCCTCTGGCAGGACGGAACCGGAGGCCTGCAGGCGCGCGATCTCTCGGGCGAATGGATCGACGTGCCGCCGGCCGAAGGAGGCATCGTCGTCAATTTCGGCCAGCTTCTCTCGGACTGGACCGGCGGACGGATCAAGGCAACGGAACATCGCGTCTATGGCGGGCTTTCGGAGCGATTCTCGGTTCCCTTCTTCTTCGAGCCGGCGGTGGACGCACGCATCACTGCGCTTTTCGACGATCAACCGGATTGGCCCGGCGATCTCGTCTATGGCGATTTCCTATGGAGCCGCATCGGACGGTTCGGCAATTTCGTCGGGGTCGAACGCAGGCCGGCCGCCTGAGGCAGTCGCTATCCGGACAACGACCTGAAGCCGCGCAAGGCCCGTTCTCTGGCCCCGGCATGGTCCACGATCGGCTCGGGATAGGTCTTCCCGAGCGTGATCCCCGCGGCGGCCAGTTCCAGCGCCGTCGCCTTCCACGGCTGGTGGATGAAGCGGTCGGGCAACGCGGCGATCTCGGGAACCCAGCGACGGACATAAGCGCCGGCGGGATCGAATTTCCTGCCCTGAAGCACCGGATTGAAGATGCGGAAATAGGGCGCGGCGTCCGCGCCCGATCCCGCCACCCATTGCCAGCTTGCCGGATTGTTCGCGGGGTCGGCGTCGAGGAGCGTGTCCCAGAACCATTCCTCGCCGGCGCGCCAGTCGATCATGAGGTGCTTGATGAGGAACGAGGCGACGATCATCCGCACCCGGTTGTGCATCCAGCCTGTTTGCCAAAGCTGGCGCATTCCCGCGTCCACGATCGGATAGCCCGTGTTTCCGCGCCTCCAGCCCTCCAACACGTTCGGATCACGCCTCCAGGGGAAATTATCAAAGGCAGGGTTGAAGTTCGCGCTCGCCAGATCCGGGAAATGGAAGAGAAGATGATGGGAGAACTCCCGCCAGACGAGTTCCTGGCGAAATTTGCCGACGGCGCCCGCGTCCGCGTCGGCCTTTCCGAGCGCATGCCAGATGGTGAACGGAGAGATTTCGCCGAAGCTGAGATGCGGCGACAGCATTGAGGTCGAATTCCGGTCCGGACGGTCGCGCTCCGCAACATAATGGCTCAGGCTGTTCGCGACGAAATCCGCAAGCCGTCGCCGGGCATGCCGCTCGCCCGGGCGCCAGAAGGACCCGAAGCCCTTCGCCCAGTCCGGATCTTTCGGAAGAAGACGCCAATCATCGAGCGATTCGGTTTCCGGCCGCGCCAAAGGCGCCTCGAGGCGCTCGGGCGCCGGCAAGGGCACGCGGGGGGCGGGCAGGGCGGTCACCGCGCGCCAGAACGGCGTGAACACCTGGTAGAAACGTCCCGAGTCGTTCACGATGCCGGGGGGCTCGAACAGGAGGTTCGCCGCGTGCTCTTCCACAGCGACGCCAAGCGCCCGCAGCCGGCTTGTCACCTCCGTGTCCGCCCGCCGGCCCAAAGGATCGTAGCGGCGGTTGAAGTGCAGCGCGCGCGCGCCGGTCATTGCCGCAAGTGCCGCGATGACCTCCGCGGACCGACCGCGGCGCAGGATCAGCGGGCTCCCCAGCCCCGCAAGCGCCTGCCCAAGTTCCTTTAGCGAATGATGCAGCCACCAGCGGGAGGCGTCTCCGAGAGGCCGGACGTCTGGCTCCTCCAGCACGAACACCGGCACGACCGCCCCGAAGCGCGATGCCGCAATGAGCGCTGGATTGTCGGCCACGCGCAGATCGCGCCTCAGCCAGACGATGGAGGTCGCGCCGCTTGCCGTCCGGTCTTCGGCCATCGTGTATACCTCGCCGGCTGGAGCGCGCCCAGCGAATGCACCTTGTGCAGCCGGCGCGGTGACGCTATGAGCGGATCATGCTTGATCATCTGAAATCAAACAACCGGGCGTGGGCGGCGCGCAAGATCGCCGTTGACGCGGATTTCTTCAACCGTCTCGTGCGCCAGCAGTCGCCGGAATATCTCTGGATAGGCTGTTCCGATAGCCGGGTGCCGGCCAACGAGATCGTCGATCTCGACCCGGGCGAGCTCTTCGTCCATCGCAACGTAGCCAATCTGGCCCCGCCGCAGGATGCGAATTATCTTTCGGTCCTGCAGTTCGCGGTCGATGTGCTCAAGGTGCGCCACATCATGGTGGTGGGCCATTATGGCTGCGGCGGAATTGCCGCTGCGATCGACGGCAAGCGGCGCGGATTGATCGATCACTGGTTGCATCCGATCCGCGAGGTCTACCACGAACACCGGCATACGCTGGAGGCGATGGGCGACCATCACGCAAAGCTCAACCGGCTGTGCGAACTCAACGTGATCCGGCAGGTTCGCAACGTTGCCTCCGACGTTTTCGTGCAGGATGCCTGGGCTCGCGGCCAAGCCATCTCGGTGCACGGCTGGGTGTACTCGCTCGAAACCGGTCTTGTCACGGATCTCGACGTCACGGTTCGCAAGCCTGAAGACGTCCTGAACCTCGACGAATTGGAAAAGACGCGAGCCGAGGCCGGCAGCTGACCTGACCCTCATGGATTTTCGAGGCTGAATGTCTTCGTTGGGTCGTCATAAGCGTAGATCTCGGCATACCGGCCCCAGCTGACGGCAGCTCTCAGCGAATCTTCGGCCGCGTGGGCGGGCATGTGATCTTCCAGCTCGTCCGAGAACCGGCTCCATGGCGCGTGATGGCTTTCGCGCTCGTCGAGGATCCGCCGGATATGGGCCGCCAGCGCGACATAGGCGAGAAGATGCCTTGCAAAGAGCGCCTTGCGCTCGTCCGTATCGGCGGCGGCGAACTCGCGTCCGGCATCCGTCAACTGGATGTCGCCGCCTTCCACGATCGCAAATCGCAGCATCTGCAGCGTTTCGGCCACCGGAAAGAGATCGTCCACCTCGAGTTGGAGCGCGGAGGCGATCACCGGCAGGTCGGCACGCCCGTTATAGGGTTG
>Ga0209915_1003146_pt1 | contig 14839 bp, 13 predicted proteins | sample ThiBiot_750_plan_FD_183952 | JGI IMG/M metagenome (GOLD analysis project Ga0209915, IMG submission 183952) | Wastewater bioreactor microbial communities from Cape Town, South Africa - Thiocy_cont_750_plan (SPAdes) | ecosystem: Engineered > Bioreactor > Thiocyanate-remediating > Anaerobic-Aerobic... | reverse complement strand
GATGATATTGATGAGTGATAGGATATCAAGATGATATTGATGGGTGATAGGATATCAAGATGATACTGATGAATGATAGGATATCAAGATGATATTGATGGATGATAGGATAGCAAGATGATGTTGATGAGTGATAGGATATCAAGATGATCGCGCTGGGCGAGGGCGATACGGGTGTTAGGGCAGATGCGAGAGCGAGCAAGGCAGCAAGCGAATGAACGAACGAGTCTTCTTGTTGTTTGGTTGTCGTTTGAAGGTTGTTGGGTCTCTCGGTCAGCCACTCGCAGCAAAAGCAAAAGCAGCCACATGGGACTTGGGTACGACAACGACGAACGAGACGATGTGTCTCAAGGCCACTCGATGCCGATCGTCAGCAGCTCGACGTCGGCCGTGGATTTGATTGGCCGACCAGCCGACCACATACCCGAGGACACGCACCTTCAAGTGATGATGATATGCACGCTGCTCGGTATCTCGGTCATGTTCCCTTGGAACGCCATCATCACGGCGCTGGATTACTTTGCGTCGGTATGGCGCCGGGGTTGAGATACTCGCCGCGTCGAGTTTATGAGCGTGCCAGTAACGTACGGTCTCGAGCTTGATAGGTGTTTGAGGACAACGCGCAGTTCCCGTTCTATGTGTCGATCGCGTTCAACCTGCCACAGGTGCCGGTCATGGTCGTGCTGATCTACTTTGGTGCGCCTTCGAGCAGCAACCCATCGCCCCAATACTCACATAATCACATCTCATAGAGCTACTGCCGTAAACTGACTCGTTGATATCGCTGATTGTGTCGCACAGGCGATCGCATACCACAGAAGCTCCGCATACGTACGCCACACTTCGAACGCCATCATCGCACGCGTATCTCGACTTGATCTAACCTCCACACGATGCCAATCGCTTCAATACTTGACCATTCTATCCAAATGCCCACAATGATGCAGTCGGCACGATGCTGGTGTTCGTCGTGGGCCAGCTGCTGATTCCGACCGTGACGTCGTTCTCGTCGCTCAACATCGACCTCATGATGTGGACCACGCTGGTCGTGACCTTCCTCATCGGCATCGCGTTCGCGACGCAGTTCGGCTCGGTGCTGGGATTGGGGGCCATCTTCCCGCCAAGCTACACCACGGCCATCATGTCGGGAATGGGTCTCTCGGGTACGCGAACGATCGAATGCGAACTGCGATCGCGAATGGCATATCCGCTGGTGCATCTGGATCGCGGCGTCTTGCAAGCCCAACTACGCTATGCCGTCACGCTCTTTCTGATGGATCGTGATGTTGTGGTGTGTGCGATACAGGCGTGATCGTTGGCTTGCTTCGAATCTTGACGAAAGCGAGTCTGTCGGGCCTCGCGTCAGGTGCCGTTTCGCGGCTGCTCGGCTCAGAATCGCGACATCTCTCCTGACTCGCTGGCTCGTTCGTTGGCTCGTTGGTTGCAGGTCTCTTCATCAGCACGTGGTTGTACTTTGGCGTGGCATCGCTGGTGGTGTTGGTGACGATCTTCCTGTACATCTACATGCTGCGACTGCCGTTCACCATCTATTACCTGCGTCGCTTCGAGCATCAGAAGGTTCGTGTGCCGATCGAACTCGTCGTTGCTGCCAGTATCTAACCCGCGCAAGCCACAGGAGGAGCAAAAGCACGGCGTGGTGAATGAGTTCGGCTATGCTGAGCCGGCGCTGGCGCCATCGTCGCTGAGCATCTTCCGCAAGATCTGTACGTCTGGCTACCGATGCGCCAAGCCAAGTCGCCTCTCGCATTGTCGACTCACGCGTCTCGTTCATGTGGCTGGGCAGGGGTCGATGCGATCACAGTGTTCGTCGTGTTCTTCATTACGCTGTCGCTCTTCCCTGGCGTCACGAGCATGATCCAATCGACCATGATTCCAGGAGGAGCACAAGGCTGGTTCCCAGTGATCATGGTGGTATGTGCCGATGCTCGCACATGCCCTCGCTCTCCCGATCGCTGCTTGCTAACCTGTTGAGCTCTCGGTCTCGTGCGTCACATACGCGCAGTTCCTGTTCCAGTTGTTCGACTTTGTCGGTCGCACATGGCCGTACTTTGTTCAGATCCCGCAGCGATTCCTGTGGATGGTGACGGCATTGCGATTGCTCTTCTTCCCGCTCTTCATTCTCAGCGTGCTGCCGCAAGACAAGCCGCTGTTCGACAATGATCTGTGGTACTACTCGTTCATGATCCTGTTTGCGTTCTCGAATGGATTCTTTGGAAGTACGTGCAGGTTTCTCTTGCCTCGTCTATGGTTGTTATCGCGCTTCTTACGCTATCCGTTGTAGCGCTGGCTATGGGATATGGTCCCAGCAACGTTGAGCCACACGAAGCCGAAAAGGCTGGCATGATCATGGTACGCGGCCATCCTCCACCCCATCCCTTGCGAGCACCTATCAACAGCTGTTGCCCACTCGCTGCTGAGTAGTCGTTCTTCCTGCAAACGGGCATCTTCCTGGCCACGTGGTTTGCGCTTGTGATTGGCGCGATCCTGAGCTAAGGCCGCCGTATGTTCTGGCTGGCGAGCGTGGTAGTGTTTGTTTGTTTGCGTTTGAGATGGAGTAAAGGTTCATTCATTCGTTCTAGTTGGCTCGTGGAGTAGCCTGTGCGTGCTATGTAACATGGTAACGACCATCGCGTCATAGGATGGCTTGGCTCGGCTCAGTCCTGGTCGATAAAGTTGAACTTGAGCTTGATAACGTAACGCATACGCACTTGCGCCACGTCGTACACAATGTACTCGTTGTAGAGCAGGTCGCTGCGCTGGTACGGCGAGTCGATCATGCTGCCGTACGGCACCAGCGAGCCGTTGAGCGTCGTGGTGACGGCAGGATCGGGCGTGTTCTTGCCGAGGCCCACGGTGCTGTGGAAGCCCTTGGGCGCGCGCTCCATGTACTCGGCCTTCTGGAGCTCGTACGGCTTGCCGACTGCGACGTCGGCGAGGATAATGTACGCGACGGGTCGCTCGTGCGTGGCGCCGCAGTAGTTGGCGCTCTTGGAGACCGAGTCGGCAAAGTACACGCCCTTGCCGAACATGTAGCCGGTGACGGGCGCCTCGGGCGGTGCGATGCGCAGACCTTGCGAGAGGATACCGACAAAGTTGGTCAAGCGCGAGCCGTGCCACAGCAGCATGTGGTTGGGGATCGAGCTGCTCTTGGCTTCGAAGCGATCGCTCTCGCCATTGCTACGCAACATTGTGGTTAGCAGTTGAGAGAGCAGGACCAGCTGCGCACGCATACGTACCGATCGACCTTGAAGACGTCGAGAATGTCGAGAGTGTACCACTCGTGTGTTGCACCGTGAGTGCGCGCAACGTAATCTCGCAGTACGGCGAACTCTTCGGTGTCTTGAGGCAGCGGCTCGATGTTGGCGCGCAAGGCCTCGTAGTGCTGGTCGATCGGATTGACCGACACGTCGACCGTGCGGTTGAGAATGTCGGTGGCGATCTCAATGTCGCCGAGCGCCTCGAGCATCTGCAGCTTGGCCTTGAGCAGGGTCTTGGTCTTGATGGCGGGCGCCTGGCTGCGGCCAAAGTTGTGCGGGATCAGCGAGTAGAAGCAGTTGCTGTGGTGCTTGAGCTTGGCATGGTCGATCTCAGGCTTGTCGAGCAGAGTGTCGATCTTCTTCAGGTGCTCGTAGGCTTGCAAGATCGTGGCACGCTTCAACTTGCCTAAGGTCGCAGCGACTCGCAATCAGACGATATCCACCAGCGAGCAGTTCAAGCGAACGAGTGAGTGAGTGGCTCCATACCGAGAGGCATCTGCTCGATATCGAACTCCATCTCCACGAGGCTGCGTTGCATGTTGTCGAGGTTGTAGATCTCCTGCACAAAGTCCTGCACCGGCTTGACGAGCGCCGAGTCGGGAATGCCCTGCTGCAATGCGACGGCACGCTGACGCTTGACCTTGTCGATGATGGCCTCGGCATCGCCGCTGTAGTCGATCTCGATGATGGTGTAGTGGCCGGGCTTGCTCTTGGCCGTGAAGCGCGACTCCCACGCATGGCCGGTCTTCTCGCGGAACTTCTTCTTGAAGACGACGATCGCGTCTTCGACGTTGGTGAAGCCCGATGGTCCAGGAAGCAGCTTGTTCTGTCCGGTGGCGCCCACTAGAGAGAGAGCTGGTGAGCTATGATTCGATACGACACGACTCGATTCGATACGGATGTTTGCATACCGCGACCCCATCGATTCCAGACCCAGAACTTCTTGTCGTTGTCGGACTCGAGCAGCTGGATGATGTAGAACTTGTTGTTGTTGTTGTCGATGTTGGTCTGGTTGAGCGAGGCCGTGAAGATCTCGTCGCCGCGCTCGTACACATGCGTCTGTGTCGTGGTTCATAGCGGCCATCGATGAGTTCCTTGCTTCTTCTATCTCGTGGTGTCACCAACGAGCCACTCACGAGACGTACGTTGTACGACATGGTCTTGTTGTCCACCTCGGCGCGGCCCTTCATCTTGGCCGGCTCGGGTCCGCGAGGTCGCTTGGTCAGCGCATCTTCACGAGAGCCCCGACGCACATCAGTATCTCCTCCACTCACTCATGAGGTATTGTTTGGCGTTTGCTTCAGCATACCTCGATCATCGGCTCCGGCGCTCTTGTCAGTCTCGCTTGCCCTTCGCTTGGTGCCGGCTGCTCGAGCGATATTCCATTAGTGATTAGCATCGATCTCGTTCGCAGTCTCGTTCGCGGTCTCGACGTACTGCCAACAAAGTTCACGGGCAACAACTGACCCAGCTCCTTCTTGCGGAACAGGAGCGTGTCCTCGAGCACCGGCAGCTTGAGCGCCTTGGCCTGCGCCTTGAACGGGTCCTCCGACGAGCAGCACACGTGCGTCACTCGCTCGTTCACATTGTTGACCGCGAGACCTCCATTCTCGTTGATGATATCGACAATCTCCTCTCGCGTATGCGTAAACTCACTCGCAAACCCAACAGCAATGATGCACCCACCAAAGATCGTCGTCTCGGACTTGGTCGCCGCCATGAAGCAGAGGGGAGAGCAGGCCAATCAGACCAGAAGATGATGAGATGAGCGATCGAGTGGCGCAAGAGGAGGACCAAGAGGAGAACAAAAGCGCGGGAAAGACATGGAGGAAAAGTTCCGCGAGTTGTACCCCGGGTCGGGCGGAAGCCAACAGCCAAGCGAAGCAGGACCACTCCCAGCAGCACCATGGCCTCTGCCCCACGCCCCACCGTCATCGCTGCCCCAGAAGATACCACAGAAGGCCTTGAACGTCTCGTCCCCATCCACGATTACTCTGCACCAGCTCCCCCGCCTCCGAAGCAGAAGGAGTCGCTCCTTGGGCGCTACCTGCGCAAGCTTGTGCAGGCTCTGACGGTCAAACCGGGCCAAGTGCCTGAGCCCGGTACGCATGCGTGCAGTATCTCCACGACCCAGTGCAAGGATCTGACGTTCGCCGCAGCCCCTACCCTTCTGCTTGGGGAGGCAGTAATGGCGCTGCTCTGCCAGTGGCCCAACTTGAGGCTCCGATGCGAAGGGCGGCTAATATCTCCTCCCGATGCACCGCAGGACCTCACAGCAATCAAGCGCAAAGTAGGAACCTATCACTGGAGCACGATTGCAGGCTCAGCGTACCAAGCGCAGATGCCCTATCCTGCATACGCTCCCGTGGCGCTGCTCGTGTATTGCGTGCGAGTACTGTGCCGCGGCAGGTATGCGCGGTTGTATCTTGCCACAGAGCCGAAACACTCGATAGTTCGGGCCGGCCGGCGCAATTACCAGCTAAAGATTGTGTTGAATCCAGATTAATGTACAAATACAAAGATCGTTCGCGTTGGACGTGGAACCAATTGAATGAGTGATACAGGAGTGGAGGAAGGAGGAGGAGCAAGAGGGGGATTCACCGTGTCCAAGTAGTGAGGAGATATATCAGCCCGAGAACAAACGCTGAGGACCAGGACAAGACGCACAAGGCGACCCAGCAAAAGAGTTCACAAACGCTCTTAAACTTGTTGCGTTCGGTAAACCATATGAGCACCACCGGCAACACTGCCCAGGCGGCCAGCATCGGCACGTCGCTGCGGTTGACGGCAAACAAGTACACATCGAGCAGAAGGAATGCCAACGACAAGGCGGTCTTGCCCGCGGTCCTGGTTCGTTCATTGGTGGACGTCAGGAGCCTACGCGTACGAGGGTCAGCTCTGGAATCAATCACATCGTATCATTTCACAAGCACATACAGCACTCCCAACAGCCACGCTGGTGGAAACACGATTCCGCTGGTGAGAACGAGCAATCCAGTGCGTGGATACCACTCGGGTGGAGGAGAATGGAGGTCGGCCATTGAGCGAGAGGGCAGCAAGCAGATGGCGCAGAGAACGGTACCGCGGTGACTACCACAAGAAATGTCCGCAGCATCTCTGACGTGGCAGGAACGACGGAACGCTACGGCGGAGCAGTAAAACAAGCCTCGGCTTGCACCACGCCCCTTTTTGCGTGTGTTCCTCCCATCCTCGCGCACAACCAACTGGCCTGTTGCTTGATGTTGCGTCGCCGTTCGCGCATTGGACCTATTACTTCTCGAACCTGAGACTGAATACCGAGAGATTGCAACGACTTGGCAGCTGCCATACGCCCCAATGGCCGTGCGTAGCGATCAGCCTGCATCTGATGGGCGCACCAACAACTGCACGACTGCAACGATAAGGCGCAGCTCGAGAGAATACCTTCCCATGATCGAACAAGAGCTCCGTGATCAACCCCGATCATTATTACGTCGATATCGCAGAGTACTTCATTGCCTACTACAACAAGAATCATCAGCACCAACACACTGATGAGAGAATATCGTGATCTCCCTTGTGTATGTAGTTGCATCATCGTATCCTCTTGCTTTGATGCGCGACAATTTATCGTGGAGGATATAGCCGTACGGTGCAAGTTGGCGGCTTGGATCTGAGCATCTCAGGAGCAGTACGGCGATACGTACTACTCCCTCGAGCACCAGAATATATCTCTCTTCCAACGAGAGAGCGAGCGATATCTCCCATCCAATTCGTATCGTGTACGGTTGATTCAAGGTACCCAAAAATTCAATGATCATGATATTATTGAGAAATCATCAGTGAGATGAGTTTAGAGTGGTTTGGAGGGCGTGAGAGTTGATTTGATGGATGGTATTGATGTTTCTCGTGGCGGCGATATGAAGTTCCTCAGAGGCAGCATCGTATCGTACCCCGCAATATGTACCCCGTCCCATTCGTTTGCTTCTGTGTGTAGCATCGTCAACATATCAATCTCGTTCTGACGTACTTGGTGCTTGTTCGACTCGTAGACGTCACGTTCATCACTTGGCACACGATATGGAAGCTCTTTGATGGTGGATATATTTTTCTGGCGGTCCCTTTGGCCGCGTACAGATTTATTGTTGAGCAAGCGCACACATACGCAACCAACAAGAGTACGTGCCATATCGTGGTGGTTGGTGATGATGTTGTGAGGCCACAAGTAACACTATCCACGTCTCACAACGGTAGAGCTTGATGATTCTGACCCTTTGATCGATCTCGATGGTGAATTGTCCCTCGTAGATTTTTGGTTGCTTCTTGTTCCATCACCGAGCGTATTCGTGTTCACCGCCTCTGTGCTACCGCTGCCATACTCTCCACCGACATAACATCACTGTATTCACGCTCGAGTCACCAACCAGCTCTTCGGCGCCATGGTGCAATGATAATCGTTTATTCGGCCTGAGATCTCGATTGGCGCCTCGTAAGCCCGCCAGCTCGTTGGCATGCTCGTTGGCGCTGATCACCATCAACCAACGCTGCTTCAGGCGCGGTATGAAGCACCGATCAACAAATCCCTTCCTTCTACGTGCCGATTCCATTTTTATCGTTGTGATTCTGGTTTGTTTCGTGCACCAAGTTCACGCGGGTGTATTTTTTCGCTGCTGATACGCATTTATCTCACTCGTTACTGCTGCGCCCACTGCAGACGATGATGTCAGAGCGAGAATATTCGCCACTGTACCACTCTACCAATCTTTCAAGCTTCGTTATCGAGGATATCCAGCGTCAGAGTGATGCCAACACCCAGGTACAACGTGCACACATTCTCTTCTGGTGCCATTCGAGCAAACCGACATTTGGCGATTATTGCTGCGGTGATGGTGAGGAGCACCGACCTTCCGAACGCGCTTCCACCCATCAAACCAACGAACCAAGGCAGCCGCGAAAATCAATATCCAAGCACGATGAAGGTGATGCTGTTCGGAATTGTCAATGTGGTGTGCATCTTCCCATCGGACTAGCAACAAATCTCACCCAATCTTTCTCTCGGCAGCAAGCAACGGCAAGCACATACGAAGCGAGATAATTGCCGTGTGATTGTCAATCGCATCCAAATAATTCTCTATTCATACCATTCGACGGGTATGATCATATACTCGAGATAATGAGCGAATTGGATTTTTTCGGATTGAGACAAGCAAGTAAACCACGAGATACTCGTAGCAATCACCAGCGAGAGCGACTGGCGCAGAGGCGGGAGCGGACATAGCGGAAAAGTTGTCGAGATCGTACCCCGGGTCGGGGCTTCTTCCTTCGTTCTCTGCTTCTTTCCGCGTTGCGGCGCAGTGCGGCGGAAAGAGATCGGATCGCCGACGCCATTCAGCTACTGCCCGCGCCAGCAACAGACGTAGTCTCTGCACCGCCCACTACCACCACCACTACTACTTGTTGATACCTCCCCCATCCCACCACCACCGGCTGCTCTCGCTTGCAGATTTGGTGTTCCGCGCGCGCTTGCCACATCGCCATCGCCGCCTTCTGTTCGTGGTTTATTCGCGTCGCAACCCACGCGGTGCCACCAAGCACCACCCCGCTCCTTCCACCTCCTCGTTCCGTCCCTGTTCCGGCTCACCCCCGGCCAACCTCCCTCGCACTCTCCCCGCCAACCTCCCCTCCCCACCTCCATCATGGACCTGCATCAAGCCATGGTCACGCTCGTGGTGGCTCTCCAGCACCTCGCGCCCACGCAGGTCGAGCGCATTCTGCAGTATCTGCTCTCGGACCCGAGCCAGTTCAATCTGTCGCAAGTGTCGCAGCTCGTGCAACAAGTGAGCGAGACGCAGTTCCGCTACCTCGTGACCGCCAGCGTTCCTGCTGCTACGCTGCAGCTGAACATCGACGAGCAGGCGCAGCAGCTCGAGTTCCTCGGCCAGCTGTCGCCCGTGCAGTTCCACTCGTTCGGCATCGTGTACCAGCTGTGCCGGCTGCGCGAGATGATCCACGAGCGCTTCGGTGCCGCGTACGACCTGCTCTTCAAGGTGCTCGAGGTCGTACCGCCCGTGGCGCCCGAGCAGCAGCTGCACGTTCTCAACCTGCTGCAGCTGTTGCTGATCGACGTCATGCCGAGCCACCTACTCGAGTTGCAGGACGAGGTGCACTCCAACGGCTCGTCGATCGCGCAGATGCTCGACCTCAAGCACGACGACCCCAACATCATGGTGTGCGAGCCGCTGCGCGGCCTGCTGATGGCGCCCCGAGAAGATCTCCTCGCCATCCAGCGCGCCGTCACGGCGCTCGACGCCTACCAGCTGAGCCAGCTCGTGCAGTTGACGCAGATCGATCCGTTCGAGCTCATGGAGCTCGGCCACTTGATCTCGCCTAACCAGCGCGAGGGTGTGCTTGGCGTTCAACTCCCTGCCGATGCCATGGTAGAAGAGGACCAAGTGTACGTATACTGCCATAGCATCCACCTCTTTCGATCAATCTCTCATCATCGTTGTCGTACTGGTTACAGAACCCTCTCTCTGCGTATCGTCGACCAACCTCCCGAGAAGAGCGTCTACAAGCGCAACCTCAAGCCCAATCCGACCGTACACGTCGTCGGCCGACCAACGACGCTCGCACCCGAGGACGAGCTCTACCTCATGCCGAAGCTCATTCGATGCGACACGCAACAGGAGGTGCCTGACAAGTTGTCGGGCCACGCTCCCATCAAGGTCTCGGCCGGCAGCATCACGGCCTTCCGCCGCATCAAGGTCTTGATTACGTCGCACCAACTCGACGAGACGCTCTTTGCGCTGCGCTTCGAACTCTTGCGCATGCGCCATGGCCAGCTCCAAGAGGTGGTATGCTTCGTGCAATCGACGCCAATGGCCATCGTATCGCACTCGACACTCATGAAGACACGTACGTCCGCCTGCTCGCCACCCGACATCTCACCATCGCCACCATCACCTCCTCGCTCACACGCTCGCTCCTCCGTTGCCACTACAGCCGCCATCGCGCCACCCGTGATCCTAGAAATATGCCCATCGTACGGCAGCACAGCCGGAGGCACCAAGGTCGCCATCATCGGCCAGAACTTTGTCGAAGGACCGACGGCACGAGTCAAGGTCGCCGAGTCCTACATTGTCGAGCCGAGGTTCCACGACACAGGAACGCTCATCTGCACGATCCCCAAGCACATTTGCACGGGCGAAGTCGAGATTCGCGTATCGAACGACAGCACGCGATGGAGCGAAACGAGCATGAAATTTGTGTACATCGACCCGCTGCAGTAAGCGACACAACTCATCGTCGTCGTTGTCGTCGTCGTAGTTGTGCCTGCATACGTAGGGGCCAATCGTCATTTGTGTCATATCCCTCTCTTAATCTCAATCTCTCTCTCTCTCTCTCTCTCTCTCTCAAGTCAATCTCTCTCTCAAGTCAATCTCTCTCATAGAATTCGCTTGATAACGTCTTCATTCAATAACAATCGCAATACGCTCTCTTTCTTGTAAACAAGTCGTCGACGCAATCACAAACAACACAAACAACAAAACTGGGACTGGGTGATATATCGGAGGAGTGGGGAGTCGAGTGATGTAGTAGTTACTCACTATCCGAATCGAACGTGATCTTGGTCGACTTCTTACCAGCGAGATCCTCACGAGGTCCAAACGCGCCGTACAACGGATCGGCCTTCTTCTTGATTACGAGCGAGAAGCGGTTCATCTCTTCTGGCACCTCCTGGCCCGCCTGCCGCAGCACGGCCACCAGCTCGCCGGCGTGCGCCTTGTCGTCGGGAGTAAAGAACGTGTAGCTGTTGCCGCGCGAGTGGCCGCGGCCCGTGCGGCCGATGCGATGCACGTAGTCCTCGATCGTCAGCGGGAACGTGTAGTTGATCACGTGCTCGACGTCGGGAATGTCGACACCACGCGCCGCCACGTCGGTCGCCACCAGCAGCCGCGCGTGGCCGTCGCGGAAGGCCTCGAACGAGCGCGTGCGGTCGGCTTGCGACATGTCGCCGTGCAACGACACGCACTCGAAGCCGCGACGCTGCAGCAGCTGCTCGGTGCGCGCCGCCTCCTTCTTGTACAGGCAAAAGACGATGACGCGCGGCAGCTCGCTCTTGGCCTTGCCGGTGCCGTAGAACTCCTTGAGCAGTCGGAAGAGCTCGCTCTCCTTCTGTCGCTGCTCCTCGAGCACCAGCACGTGCTGCGTCACGGAGCGCGACGCCACCGGACCGCCGGCACGCAGTCCGTGCGAATTGTGCGTCTCGCCGCCGTCGCCCGACGTGCCATCGCCGCCATCGCCATCGCCACCGTCGTCGTGGTTCTCGCCCGTGTCGGCCGACGAGTGGTGGTGGCCGACCGTCACGCGCACGACCTCGTCGCCCGAGCGCAGGTACTCGGCCGCCAGCTTGCGGATCGCCAGCGGCCACGTGGCCGAGAACATGAGCGTCTGCACCAGGTGCTTGCGCTTGCCGTCGTCCGACACGAGCGACGCGATCTTGCGCACCTCGCGCTCAAAGCCCATGTCGAGCATGCGGTCGGCCTCGTCGAGCACAAAGAACTTGACGTTCGAGAGCTCGAGCGCGCGCTCGTCGATCAGGTCCAGCAGCCGTCCGGGCGTCGCCACCACCATGGCGGCATCCTGCAGCGCCGCGCGCTGCGGTCGCTTGTCGACTCCGCCGTACACGCACGCAACGCTGAGTCGCTGCCCGGCAGGCGACGCCGCACAGCAGCTCTCGGCCACGCGCGCCGTCTGCATCGCGAGCTCGCGCGTCGGAGCGAGCACCAGCACCGTGGGCTTGCGCTCGGGAGCGCGCTTGCCCTTGGGTCGCTCGGCCAGGCACTGCACGAGGCCCGGTACCGTGAACGCCAGCGTCTTGCCGGAGCCGGTGCGCGCGACGCCAATCAGATCGACGCCCGCCAGAGCCACGCGCCACGTGTACGCCTGAATCGGCGTCGGGTGCGTGAAGCCGGCGCACGCGGCGTCGATCAGCCAGCCAGGCACCGGCTTGTCGCGCACGTCGTTGAAGCTCTCGAGAGCCGCGTACGTGTGGCGCGCCGACTTGGGGTGCACCGAGATCGAGTCCACGTGCTGTTGCTGCTCGCCGTTGCTCGAGCTCGACGAGCTCTTCTTGTCCTTCTTGTGCTTCTTCTTGCTCTTGGAGCTGGCATCGTCATCGTCGGCGGCGGCCGTCGCCGTGGCCGTCTCATCGACCTCGGCAGCGTCAGCGCCAGCGTCAGCAGCACGTCGGAGCTTCTTCTTGTCCTTGCGATGCTTCTTCTTGCTCTCGACCTCGGTGGCACTCACATCCTCATCCTCCTGCGCTTGATCGACGTGGCTCTCGTCAGCCTCGACCTCGGCTTCGGCACGTTGGCGCTTCTTCTTGTCCTTCTTGCGCTTCTCCTTGCGAGCTGCCGTCTCCACGACGACCTCCTGCTCCTGCTGCTGCTGCTCGTCGTCCTCATCAGAGATGCGAGCACGCTTGTGCGGCCTCTCTCCACCATTCGTCGTAGCACCGCCATCCACGATATCACGCGGTCGCTTTCCCTTGAATCCAGCCATCAGACGAGGTACTTCCAGGCGATCTTGCTTGCTTGACGAAGAGAACGACGACGCGACAGCAACGCGGGCAGCAGCGAAAAAAGAGAAAGCGCATCGAGTAGGAGCGGCTCTTGAGGCTCGGCCGATGCGACGACTTTTTCTCCCTCTGTTTCACTCTTTTTGCATCTTTGCCTCCTCGCCGCTGCATCGATCGACATCGATCAATCCGAACACCATCAACTACCGCATCGTGCTGCGTGGGTAGTCGACGGAGAGACACCAAGTAAATCACCACCCATGGCATCGTCTGCTCGAGCTAGTATCGTCGTACCGGTGCCGCCGGCGGACGTGTGGCAGGCAGTGCGTCGCTTCTCGTTCCCGCTCGGCATCATCAAGTACGCTCTCTGGAACACACGCACGCGCAAGCGTCTCTGCCGCGTGGCTTCGTTCTCTAAACTCTTGTGCATTGGCAGGGATGTTGTGGCTGTCGATATCGAGTCAGGCTCCGATCTATCGATCGGTGCCGTGCGCTTGATGCGTTGGGCCGATGGTCAGTGGATGCGACATCGTTTGCTCGAGCTCGATGAAGCGGTAGGTCGATCACCACCTTACTCGATCAAGATCGAGCTGTATTGATAGATGGCTCACGTATGAATGAGTAGAACATGCGTTCATCATGGGAGTTGATTGGTTCGGAGCCCGAGAGTGAGGTAGCAGCACAGATCTCGACCTTGAGCTGCCTGTCGGTCACTGAGGACAACCACACCTTCGTTCGCTGGTATCATTGAGATCGCTCTCTCGCTCTCGCTCTATCGACATGATTCTGATCATGGCAGTGCTCTTGTGATTCAAGGGAGGTTGAATTCAGCTCGGGTACTTCAGCCGACTTGTTGCGATTCCATCATGTGGCGTTGCAGCAGAACCTCTACGACCTCTACGAGTCGCTCACGGGCAAGGCCATCCCGACGCTCAAGCATGTGCACGAAGGTTCGTCGAGCACGGCGCTCCATCCATCCACCCATCATGCTCACGATCATTGTAGGTCCTTCATCGCGAGTGATCTGGGCGGCACACGAGCTCGGCATCCCGCTCCATGTCACGACCAACGACATCGAGTTGGCCGACCAGCGCGGCAGCCTCGTCAACTCGGCCGAGTCGCATCTGTTCCATCCGACCGCCAACGTCATGCCGACCTTCTCGGACGACGGCATCGAGCTGATCGAGAGCGGCAACATTCTGCTGTACCTGTTAGACCGCTACGACCACCACTACCGCCTCTATCCGCCGGCGCAGTCCAACGCCAAGGAGCGCGCTCGCTTCCGGTTGTGGTTCTTCTTCACGGCCGCCACGTGCGACCCGCTGCTGCTCGAGGCCTACCTGCACCAGTTCGTGCTCTCGGGCGCCGCCAGCAACGCCGACATCATCGAGAGCAACAAGAGCAAGTGGTTTGACGCCGTCAAGCAGCGCTTCGAGCCGGCACTGCAGCAGCACCCCTACATCATCGGCGAGCACTTTTCGATGGCCGATGTCATGGTCGGCCACACGATATACTTTGCCTCGATGCTCGGCTGGATCGAGCCTGATAGTATCCTCGCCAACTATCTCGCTCGTCTGAAGAGGCGCCATGGTTTCCAGCGTGCCTACTTGTCGAACGATCTGTAGAGCCACACACGACAGCACACGACGCCATCCTCTCACTCATTCAGCTCTCTCTCACTCCCTCTCCATCCCTCATTCGCTATTCGTTCCTGTCATGTCGTACCATTGTGATTTGCGCATAACCATTTTGATAGCTCCAGCTCAGCCTCCAGCTCAACATCATGCATTCATATTCAATCAATCATTCTATGCATTCACGCGATTATTCTATCATGGTGCACGAATGGCTTTTATCGTTTGTACAACAGGATTGATGCTGGCCGGCGAGAGCGTTCGAGGACCTACAGCGCCAACTGGAGCTTCAACAACAGCGCACGGTACTCTTCGAGGTCCTCCTTCCATACGCGATCAATCTCCTGCTTGCGCTTGGCAGCCTCGTC
>Ga0209915_1003140_pt1 | contig 14890 bp, 15 predicted proteins | sample ThiBiot_750_plan_FD_183952 | JGI IMG/M metagenome (GOLD analysis project Ga0209915, IMG submission 183952) | Wastewater bioreactor microbial communities from Cape Town, South Africa - Thiocy_cont_750_plan (SPAdes) | ecosystem: Engineered > Bioreactor > Thiocyanate-remediating > Anaerobic-Aerobic... | reverse complement strand
TCCAGACGGCCCGAGAGCATCTTGGCATCGACGCGCACCGGGATCGTCGCCACACACACGAGAGCTACCAGCGTAGCGATCACCAACCAACGAGCCAGCGCCATATTGTCGGTCTCCCAAGTTGTGTTGGTGGTACGAGCGAGCGAGCGAGATATGCACGAGAGATCGAGAAGGATCACAGAGTTCAATCCGAGTGAGGCGAGGATCGACGAGCTAGCTCTCTAGTCGCTTGAATCGAATCCCGAGCGAGCGCGAGAGAGAGAGAGGAGGTTTGGTGTGGCTGTGAGTGCTCCCAGCCCTTGATGGTGTGAGCGAGCGCGAGCCAACAAGCAACTGAACCAACTCGCGCGCAGGAGAACAAAGAAGAAGAATCGAACACGCAGCAACAAGAAATCGAATCACGAAAACGCTACGAGTACGCGCCAGCCAGCTGTGCGTGGCACCTTGTTTATCGCGGTCTGGATTTTTCACTGGGCCGCACCTGCTCGCTGCGAGTAGCGCGTGACACCGAGCAGCACCAAGCCAGCGATCGTGAGTGTTGTGGCAATCATGCCCAATCGTCCGATCCGTGGCCGATACATGACATCGGTGCGAATCGTGTACTTGCGACCACTGCGAACGGCCGAGCCCTCGTGCAGCAGCCGATGCTGGAACAGAAGCGCCGAGCCTGTCTGCGGCACATACGCCACAGGAGCACGGCCGCTCTCGGACAGGAAGGTGGTCTCGCCTCCCTCGAAGCCTTCGTTGAGATACAGCTGCACCGTGATGTACGATCGCTCGCCCGCCTTGAGACCAGACTTTCGTTGGAAGGTGCCGTCGTAATGAGGCTCGAATCGCTGACCCGGATCGTATCGCAGGAATCGAAGGCGCTCGTTGAGCGACACGAGCTCGCTGTTCTTCCAGGTCGTGGGAAGGAATGGTCGCAGTCGCTGGAACATCACATCGGCCATCTCCTCGTCGTCTCGAATGTGGCGGCTGCTATCGCGTACGTTTGTTTCGAGTACCTCGTTACCGCCTCCGACATTGAGCAAGGCAGTCGAGTAAGTGTTTCGCTCGCTCAAGGCGATGAGGCGCTCGCACTCCTCACGAGACAGCACGTTTCGGAGCACGAATGCGAGCTTGGGGTCGGTGGTGGAGGCATCGGGCAGGTCGATGTCGACTCGCTCGATGACGCTGGGATCGAAGGTACGATCGAACACCTCGGCAGCCATTGGTTGGTGTGTTGTATTGTGTGGGATTGTAGATGATTGCAAGCAAGAACAGCAATGAAGATAAACAGCAACGTGTTGGGTTCTTGGAAGTCAGGAGAGTGCCTCTCTGGCATCTCGCTGATACTCCCGCGACCGGAGTGTATTGCATCGTTCCTGGTTCGACGTACATGTACAACTCTCATTCATTCTGCTATTCTACATTCTCGGTGTGTGTCTCGCACGATGTGCTTCACTGATAGAGCCACCAAGCGGCACCTACAATCGTGACCGCTGCCATCGCCGACAACATCAATCGGCTTCGTCTCTTGCTGTCTCGAGCCTCACGCAACAACGCCGTTGTGTTGTTCGACTTGCTTGCGGCGACAACGAACGGTGGGCGATCGGTGGTATTGTCGTTGTCGCCGCCGTCTTCTCAATCGAGAGGCCGATACATGACATCGGTGCGAATCGTGTACTTGCGACCACTGCGAACGGCCGAGCCCTCGTGCAGCAGCCGATGCTGGAAGATGAGCACCGAGCCTGTCTCCGGCACATACGCCACAGGAACACGACCGCTCTCGGACAGGAAGGTGGTCTCGCCTCCCTCGAAGCCTTCGTTGAGATACAGCTGCACCGTGATGTACGATCGCTCGCCCGCCTTGGGACCGTGCTCTCGCATGAACATGCCGTCGTAATGAGGCTCGAATCGCTGACCCGGATCGTATCGCAAGAATCGAAGGCGCTCGTTGAGCGACACGATCTTGTTGTTCTTCCAGGTCGTGGGAAGGAATGGTCGCAGTCGCTGGAACATCACATCGGCCATCTCCTCGTCGTCTCGAATGTATCGGTCGTTGTTTCGAACGTCGGTCATCAGAACTTGTCGGCCACCTCCGATGTTGATCAAGGCAGCCGAGTAAGTGTTTCGCTCGCTCAAGGCGATGAGGCGCTCGCACTCCTCACGAGACAGCACGTTTCGGAGCACGAATGCGAGCTTGGGGTCGGTGGTGGAGGCATCGGGCAGGTCGATGTCGACTCGCTCGATGACGCTGGGATCGAAGGTACGATCGAACACCTCGGCAGCCATTGGTTGGTGTGTTGTATTGTGTTGATGTGTTTGGGAGGAGAGCAGGAGGCGGTTGAGGGATGAGTGGTGAGTGTGCGGGAGAAGAGAACGAAGAGCAGTTTTGTGCTCGACGAACCGTTCCACGAACAGTGACCGCCGAAGCCACGCGCTGTTTGTCTGTTGGTTGCGTGCTGGTGTGGTGGTGGAACAATACTCGCGCTGTATTGGCGACGGGTTTCATAATGAAGAACAGCAATCTATCACAACGTGTGGCTCGGTTGGGGGCTGGGTCACTAGCGCCTGCGGAAGCGCGTTGGTTCGGGCTCGCTTACAGTGGCTGCTGCGGCCTTGCTTGCGGCCAGTGAGCCGCGTGTGGCTCGCGGTGAGTTCGCAGGGAGCGATGCCGGCTTGGCGGGTACGGCTCGCTTGGCACTGCTGGGCGTGGTAGCTTTGGTTGGAGCCGCAGTCGGCTTGGGCTTCAGCGGGCTTGCCACCGGAGACTCCTTCGCCTTGGAGGGAGAGGGCTTGGCACGCGGTGAAGGCTTTGGCGATGGCTTGGGCGATGGCTTGGGCGATGGCTTGGCACGCGGTGAAGGCTTGGGTGATGGCTTTGGCGATGGCTCAGGTGACGACGAGCTCTCGTCGTCTTGCTGGTGATCAGCCTCTTCGTCCTCGTCCTCGTCCTCGCCTTCATCTTCGTCTACCTCCATGATAGGCTTGCCACGAGCACTGCGACCAGGATTGCGACGCTGGACTTCATCGAGGGCTATGGCCCGACGCCTCGGTGAAGAGGAGAGTTCGTGCTCGCTGTCGCTATCTCCATCTTCCTGCTCGTCCGAGTCGATCTCCATCGCGGAGCTCTGTACACGACGAGCAAATCCGTGCGAGTGAGAAGTAGCGCCAGCCAAACGACATGTGCCAGAATGACGTACCGCTGCACTGCTCTTGGTGGAGACACGCTTCTGGCGCTTTGGAGCGCTTCCGGCCTCGGTGGCAGACTTGCCCGCGGGACGGCCACGCTTGGTGGCTTTCTTTCGCGACGCTGCGAGCGGTTCTTCAGCGTCACCGCGGTCATTGGGAGCCGTGTTGGCAGCGGCAGCGGCAGCAGCAGCGGCGGCGACAACAATGTGGAAGCCTTGCATGCTCGGCAGCTTGAAACCTTCAGGGAGATACGAGCGTTGTCGCTTGAAGCCTAGTTGCCTGGAGCCTTCTCCTTGGCCCTCCTCAGGATTCTCTGTTGCATAGAGGTACGGAGGCGGACGGATGGCGTTCGACGAGCCCTTGCGGTCTTCCTTGTGCTTGGAGAGCTGTTGCTGCTGAATGATCAAGCTAAACAGCTGTCTGTGCCAGGCACTTGTGGTGCTGCGTTGCAGTGATTGGCTGTAGACACACACCCATAGTCAATCAACGGCAACATGAGTCGCTTCTTGATGGTTTGCATGCTCATTCATTCATTCATTCATTCATACCTGGAATCGATCGGTTGAGTCCATAATAATGGCAGTCACTTGCAGCAAGTAATGATAGTTCGGCTCGGGAATGGAGTCGAGGAAGAAGCGCAAGAAGCTGCCATGGTCGGGATCGAAAGGCAAGAAGAGAGCGAGCGAGTGAGAGCGAGCTTATCAGTAACGGGGCATTACACGGCGACCAACATGACGACAACGTACTGCGTCGACTGAATGTACTTGGGAGCGTCGTTCTCAATGTACGGCAGGTGAGCCAACAGATGGATAATGTAAAAGAGAAAGTACTCGACCGGTTGCGTGGTTCCCTTCTCCTTCTCGACCTGCTTCTCCTCCTCGAGGCGATTGATCTTCCTGATCACCTCCTGGAGCAGCTTCATGTGTGCGGCGAGCGCCTTACGAGCGCGCATCTTGACCTCGAGCCTCTCGGTATCGTACAACAACAACATGCCGACAAAGTACTGCGGCAGCTTGGGCAGCACGGCTGGCAGTCGCTCGAGCAGGTACGCACGAACGGCACTCGCTTGTGCAGATTGCCCTTGCAGGTAGGCGGCAAAGTGGCGCATGAAAAAGTGATACCACGCAGCCTCGCGCTTGCGCACGAGGTACACATGGAGCAAGGCCGATGCCACGACCTTGGTCAAGTAACCAGCGCGATATCTGTCATACGACATCATCACACGATAGAGCCCGAGTTGGTTAATCTCCACACAAAGAGAGAGAGACACAACACACGTACGTCGTTAGCTTGGAGAGGGACGAGAACTGCTCGCTCAGCAACTTGAAGGACGCCGTCTGCGCTTCGAGATCTACGGTTGGACGCGAGACATATCGTGCCAAGAGCTTGATGGCCCGCGCGAGCGCCTTGGTATGCTCTCCACATCGAGCGCCGTGCCTCACAGGCTTTGGACTGCTCTTGGGCTTGGGAGAACCTTTGGCTGGCTTCTTGGCTGCGGTAACTCCCCCATCCTCCTCGTCGTCAAGGTCGGCCTTTTGGCCGTTGATGTCGTCGTTGCCTTCGTTGCCATCATCGTCATCACCATCGCCACCATTGACGACAATGCCGTCGGCTTCGGTGTCTTGGGCAATGTGGTCAGCAATGAACGAGATGAGGAATGTGACCAACTCATCGTTCAAGACTGCCAGAGAGTCAGGAGACTGTGCCACTAGCGTGCGCAAGCATTGCAGCGCAGCATTGCGGTTCACGTTCGTGGAGAGATTGCTGAATGCCGTCTAGAAAGTCACCAAATCGAGAAGCGTTCGCTTAGCAAAGTGGTCTCTCTCTCTCTCTCTCTCTCTCCCTTTGTCGTGTCTTGGAAGTCTGACAAATCATACCTCTGCCAATCGACTCAAGTCCTTGTGCTTAGGAGCCAAGAGCGAGATGAGTGCACTGGCTGCGACCTTGGCAATACGAGGCTCCGAATCCAAACAGAGGTCGTTCAACTTGTGCTTGAAGGAATTGGTGAGGGTGGCTGAACCGACGTGCACGTTGCATCTCGCATTGGCGATGATCTTGAGAATGGTGTACTCGAGCGGCGGTTGGATGCTTTTCAGCAAGCGTGGTACGTGGTCGAGGAACAAGTGCGGCAGGTGTGTCGACAGCTCTTCGATCACTTGCAACGTTCGTGGATCGGTGGCAGCCTCGTTGCCGGGCATGGTGAGGAAGTCGATGAGCTCGCTGCCGAGTGAGCGTGGCGCGACCGACAAGGAGAGCTTCTGCACTAGAGCACTAAAGAAGGTCACTTGTTCCTTGATCGAGTCGGCTGAGCTCTTGCTCGACTTGCTCTTGACATAGTTCTCAAATTCTTGGATTGCTTGGGTCTGCGACAGAAAAAGCGGGAGAGAACCATCGCGCGCGCGCGCGAGAGAGAGAGAGTGAGTCCCACGTATGCTGATTGACGGAGGCAGGGTAGACGACGTGGAGCGTACCGCGGCAGCTTCATAATCTTCGAACGAAGGGGTGTCCTTGAGAAGCGTGGCGAGCGCATCAAACACGGCGTTGGGAGCCTCGATGATGATGGTCGCATACTGGGCTGGCTCCGAAAGGCAGAAGAAGAATGGGTTCGAGAGAATGCCCTCGAGAGTGTTGTACACTTGCTCGGGCTTGTCGGTCACGAGTACAAGCGTCTCCTTGTGGCTCTTGAGGAAGCTCGCGAACGCTGCTCGGAAGCGGACCTTGTCCTGAAGGAGCTTGTAGAATGTGGTACGATTCTCGTCACTGAGCAGTTCGATCACACTCAAAAGCGAGTTGCAATGTTCGCTGGCATTGCTGTGGGCCATAATCTTGGTCAACCCATACTCGGCGACGTATCTGTTCACCACCATCGTACTCGATAGTGTCAGAGCCGAGCAAGAGTAGATATCCGCGTGTGGGTGCGTGCAATGCAATAGTAGAAGCTCCGTACCGAGAGTACCAGTCGGGCTGACGATAGACACGCATAATCGAGCTTGGAACACCCGACAGCTTTGCTAGCACATTGGCATCAGATTGTTGGCTCAGATGGCGGTACAGCTCGGCGAGCTTGAGCACTGCTAAACTCATGACGCTCGGCTATTGTACCGTCACATCATCAATCCACCAGATGAAGGAAGGGATGAAAGCGTCGCTCTCGCCTTGGTGAGTAAGCGACAACGAACGCTACCGAGAATGGACGCAGGGAGTGTAGTACATACATCGGTATCGTGCATTCGCTCGGAGGCAGCAACAATCAACTCGCGGTTGACTTGGCTTGGGTAGGCATTAATGACGTTGACTACGGCTTTGATGGCACTCGCACGCAAGTCGGTCTGGCTGTCGAGCAACCGCTTGATCAATACGTCTGTCGTAGAAATGCACCAAACGATCACCGTTAGATCGAAGCCGAAATGTACAGGCTCCGATCGCCAAGCAAGGTACCGCAGATGGTATCAGGATTCTCGCTCAGTAGAAACAAGTCGCACGCGCTTGCGAGCATGCGCTCTCGAATCTTGTCGTCCGAGTCATTGAATCGATGCAGCAGACTCTCGAACAGTCGATACGCCGTCGCAGCGTTGGGCTGTGCCTTGAGGATGGCCAGCACGCAGTCGACGGCCTTGGTACGAATGTCGCTACTCGATGCCTGTCGTTCATGCACACCACGCACGGCAGCGTAACAAAGCGGGAAGGTAAGTCGAGTGCCACTTGCAGAGAGCTGGCGGCAGCGGTGTCGGAATGCTGCAACGTACCGCGAGCTCGAGTTCGATCAGCGGAATCAACTTGAGAAGCATTTCAGGCGCAAGCAAGCCGAGCTTCTTGTAGAGAACATGCCGTGACGATACGATCAACGCCAGCAACTTGGCATCTTCTTGATCTTCCTCGTCGTCTTCGTCGTAGTCCGTGGAGAGGTCGTCCTCTTCGGTAGCGAGGCGCTTGCGGAGCTTGTCGTCGCTCTTGATGCTCTTGAGCACGAGCTCGTAGATCGAGTCGGCGAGGTTGCCGGTACAGCGTGCCACGAGCTCGTTCGCCAACAAGACGGCAGTCGAGGCCGTAGGCTTGCCACCGCGCTTGCCGGACTGCGTCTCCGAGAGTAGATACTTGAGGATACAGCGAGTGAGCTCGCGCGGTACGCGGTCGTACGCATCGAGGCACACGTTCATGGCGGTGAGAGCATACTTTTTGTGCTCGGTGCCCGTCAGTTGACTGGAGACCACGGCCACGATTAGTTTCCTCAATCAAGAAGCTAGCAGTGATACCAAGCAAAAGCGCGCGCGAGAGAGAGACTGAACGCGAAAAGACGTACTCGGCAGCACCGAGTAGCGTTTCGAACAGCTCGGCCAGTAAATCAGTGTTGTCGCCATCGATCAACACCAAGAACGCGCGGACTTCGGTGAGTCGTTGCAGCAAGTAGAAGCAACGATCGTCGCTGCCAAGCGTCTTGAGCTCGGAGAAGAAGAATCGCCACAGGTTCTATGTCGCGCCAGTTAGAGTTGAGTCGCTTACGCGAGCACCGCGCCACGCCACGCCACGCGATCGCGCACTACAGCTACAACCGCAACTGCCACTGCGGCTGCCAACTTTTCCAACGAGAGATATCGATATACGTACCGGGTCTTCGTGATCGAACGGAGGCTTGGGCGCAAAGACGCGAATCACATCGGCGAGGCAGCACGCGGTCAACAGGCGAACTTGCGCGTTCTTGTGCGTAAGGAGAGCGTCGGTCGCCAAGCCCACGGCGCACTTGTGGAACTTTTGAGCAGCCTTGATGTCTTGCTCGCACTCTTGCAGGAGCTCCAAGAGTTTCTACACTCATGCAGTGTCATCGAGAGGAGGTTGGCATTAGTTAGGGCGCAGAGGTTTGGGGTGGCGGCGTTACGCGTAGCGGCCGCGTAACGCCAACGACACCACGCACGTACCTCGAGGCCATCGATCAGCTGCGAAGCCTTGGTGCTCTTGAGGAAGGCACCAGACAAGATTGTTTTTGATGCCATGATGGGCGTGTGCTACTCGAGGGCACAGGCTCGAAGATCGTGGCGAGGTGGCGGCTTGTGTACGCACAGGATTCGTGCTGCGCGTAATGAACGAGGCGAACGCGGGATTGGCGTACGGCTTACCACGAACCACGCGACGACCACTCGAGTCCTCTCGAACAACTGCAAATACACGAGCAGGTGGTGATTGTTCTCGAGAGTGGCAGAGAAAGGAGCCGTGTAATGGCAGAGGGTGGCTGGCGAGATATCGAGACGGGGCGATATGTGTGGTGGACGCGCGTGTAAGAGAACGAGGGAGGCGAGTGGCGGGAAGAGGAGGCGAACAAGCAACAACGACAAATACGCGCAAATGCGCAAAATTCACTCGATCGCTGGCGATAATCTTCGGTGATCACCGAAAATCTGCCTGGAAGTGAGTTTGGCGTTCAGCAGCTAATGAATCTATCGAAGATATCGGGTCTGCTGATCTATCTCTATTGATTCATTATGTAGAGTCAAATGTACAACGATGCCACAGAGAATAGCTCCTACAGTAGTTGCAACTCGTTGGCGAGCCGCATGATCTTGATGTGCAACCACTTCTCGCGGTCATATTGCTCGAGAGCCGATAGCAGTTGGTTGAGGGCCGTTGCCAAATCTCCGTCCTCCTCGGCTTGCTGAGCTTGCTGCACAAGCCGCTCGTATTCCTGTCGCCTGCCCGGTTCGTCGGGCACCACCGACTGCAGAGTGTCGAGCGGCACACACGAGTTGGCGAGCGTATTCTGCAGGCATCGGAGCTGCTTGCTCTGATGACAGCTGCTGACTGGCGACGCCGAGTGCGCTGACGGCATGTGCGTGCTGGCGTCGTTCTCGTCGTTCTCGTCGTTCTCGTCCACGAGGTCCAGCGACACGGACGGTCTGCGTGTTGGCTCGTCGTCTTGTTGCGCAATCATGTCCTCAATCTCCTGGTCATTGACCTCCTCGTCCTCGTCGGTGGCACTATTTTCGCCGCCGTAGTCGTCCATTTGGTCCTGCTGCTGCTGGTGGTCCTCGTGGTCCTCGTCGTCCACCTCAGTGATATCGACACGGCGACGCTTGTTGGGAGAATCATCCTCGAGTGGCGTTGCCTCTCGTGGACGCACTCCAAGAGGCGAAGTCCTGTCGTACTCGGCCACGTCATGTGCACCGAGCACGGCCGTGTCAGAGTCCGAGGAACCCTCTTCGTTGGCAGTGTCGACACGGCGGTGCGCCGGTTGTGGTCGGTACGGCGTGCTATCGACCGCGATCGGACCGAGGGCGGCCGTTGGACGTAGCGCCGAGCGAGTGCGATCGAGACGAGCCGAGGCCTCGGCGGCCGTCTCTTCGATGATCTGCTTGACCTCGGGTGAGGCCTCGAGCGTAGTGGCGAGCTCTGCGAGCTCGGCATCGGGCTTGCTGAAGAGCAGGTCGTGATCGCTCAGGCCAAAGATGCCGAGCGTGTGCAGCAGCTCAATGTGCTCGGCGAGACCCGGCGGCAGCTGGCGGTCGGCCGAGTGCAGGCGCGCGAGCTGAATCTGAGTCTCGGAGCGATACGGGTCGTCCGAGAGCACCAACAGCTCGCGCAGCTCCTGCTTGGAGAAGTAGCGATACTGACTGTTGCTCTTGGCGGCGAGCACCTTGCGCGTCAGGCCGACCTTGAACACCTGCTTGCGGTAGATCTTCTCTTCGATGGCACCGCACGTCATGAGGCGATACACGACGACGTTGCGCTTCTGGCCCAGGCGGTAGGCACGATCGACCGCCTGGTTGTCGAGGTCGTTCCACGCCGGATCAAAGATGATGACGCGGTCGGCGCCCGTGAGCGAGATGCCGACGCCGCCGCATTGCGTCGTCAGCAGGAAGCACGTGATGCTCTCGTCCGAGTTGAAGCGGTCGATCAGCTGCTGTCGATCGTCAATGTTCGAGATCGAGCCGTCGATACGCACGAATCGCATTCGCAGCCGCTCGGACGCCAGCACGCCTTGCACAATGTTGAGCATGCGCGTCGACTGTGAGAAGATCAACACGCGATGGCCCTCGGCGCGCAGGCGTTGCAGAAGCTCCACGACAAAGTGCATCTTGGAGCTCTGCGACACACACTCCTCGACCTCGTCGGCCGTCATGGCTACGAGCTCGCCCTTGCTCGGATCGAAGCGCTCTTTGCTCTGGAGCCGAATCGACGTGCCGGCGAGCTCGACGTCGCGCAGCGACTTCATCTTCTCGTGCAGCAACGCCGGATGATCGCAAATCTTCTTGAGCACCGTGATGGCCGCCAACACCGAGCCCGTGTTGTTGAGTGCCTGCTTGACGGCCTCCGACTGCCCAAACACTCGATACAACGCCAACTGCGGCTCGGTCAACGGCAACCACACGATAAAGTCGTTCTTGCGCACGGTCATCGATGGCGGCGTGAGGTTCATCGAGCCACGTGAGGATGGCGAGCGACTCTTGATCTTACTTGATGGCGTTCGCTGTCGTGATCCTGAGCTGGGAGTCATTGGGGAGATCAACAACGAAAGCGGAGTCACGGCCGGTACTGACGTTGAGGTTGGCGTCGAGTTTGGCAACGGTTGCGTCAAGCGCGAGAAGAACGAGCCCGACTTGCTACCGTCACCAGTGCCGGCCTCGCTCTTGTTCGTGCCGGGAGGCTTCTGCTTCTCACGTCGAAGGAAGAACGGCTCGATCAACAGCGCCAGTTGCTCAGCCAACTGGTTACCGAGCGCCAAGATCTGAAGTCGCGAGGCTTCGGCCTCCGAACCAGGTTCGACCTCCTTATCCGATTGATAGAGCGCACTGTACAGCTTCCGTCATTAGAACTAGCTAGCTCGATGGCAAACGGAGAGTACGGACGAGTTATATACATACCGTACAATGTGCGACTCGAACTCTTGCTTAAAGATGGGATACGTGCCGAGCAAACGACCTTGGCACACAAAGTCAAACAAGGCCCACAGCTCCGAGAGGTTGTTCTGGATCGGCGTGCCACTCAATACGACTCGATAGCGAGTGCCAATCTCTCGAATCGCCTTTGAGACCTTGGCTGAGGGATTCTGCAATGACCGATCGAGTGAGTCGCAACGCCAAGAGTAAATGTGCTTGATAAGTGATCAGTGATAAGGGATTGATTGCGTACCTTGATCTTGTGGCCCTCGTCAAGAATCACGTAGTCCCACACCGAGTTGCCGTGGTCCGAGAGCTCGGGCACGTTCGTGACGATGAGGCCGTACGACGTGAGGCAGATGCCACCTTTGCGGAGGATCTTGGAGAGCTCGGCCTCGCGACCCTTCTTGTACGTGCCATGAAAGAGAGCCACGCGCGTGCCAGGGCACCAGCGCTCGATCTCCTTCTTCCAGTGCACCATGACTGCCACCGGTAGCACGATCAAGACGCGCGAGATGAGGTTCGAGTCGAACAGGCAGCGCAAGAACGTGAGCGTCTGCATCGTCTTGCCGAGACCCATGTCGTCGCCGAGGATGCCACCCTCGCCGCGCAAGTGCAACGACCAATACCATCGCACGCCTTGGCGCTGGTAGCCGAACAGCTGGTCGTAGTATCGCTTGGCAACCACCAGACCTCCAGGAAGTCGGTACTGCGGCATCTGATCGGTGCCGCTCGATTGGAGACGACAGTAGCCGTCTGGTTGCAGTGTGTACTGGCTGATGATTTGCTCGTTCACGACCGACTACACCCAGCGACCGCATTGACGTCAGTATCGATAGTACAACGGCGCACGAGGGACCAGGCACCATATGCGCGTACTTGGAGCTTGCTCAAGCGATCCTGCAGCTTGGGCGGTGCATGAATGCGCGCCGCCGCGGCGAACCATTGATACGCTGCCTCGGGATTGGCGCCCTTCTCGGCCTCGCGAGCGCGCGTCACGAGGTAGTTCCATTGGTCCTTCTCGGCGTCATCGAGTCCCGACGGCTCATCGGGGCCGAACTGCACTTCGGGCAGCTCGTATCGATTGGGTACCGCCATGCTGCTGTGGAACAGAGAGCCAGTGGTTTGTTGCGCTGGTGGTTGATCGCCGGCCGACGACGTAGTGGTGCTCGTAGCAGTATGGTGCTGTTGCTCGTTGTCGTCGTCGCTATCATCGCGCTCTTGCTCTAAGACAGGCGCGTTGGCAGGCGAACGGCCGCTCACAAGCTCCTGCGCCAATCGAACTGACAAGCGGCGAATGGTGCGCAGCAGGTTGTGCGGAGAGACGTCGCGTTCGTCAGGTACCTCGAACCGCCGAGGCACGGCCAAGCGCGAGGAAGAGGAGGACGACGACGAGGTCGCGGTGCGAGCGTTGGACGATGGCTTGGGCGTGACCATCTCGGTGGGCCTCGTCGTCGTCGTCGTCGTTACCGAGCGGTCCTCTTTCTGCTCCTGCTCATCGTCATCATCATCATCGTCGTCGTCGGTCACATAGATTGAGGCGCGGGCGCTGTCGAGAGAATCGAGGAGCTTCGTGTGGACGATGGAGGGCCGTCCACGGCGACGCTTGCTGCTCGCGGGCGTCGGGGGCAACACGACCTCGACGTCCGCCTCGTCATACTCATCGTCGTCATCGTCGTCATCGTAGTACTCCACGGACGGCTGCTCGGTATCGTCGATGAAGCTGTCGACCTCGTACTCGTCCTCCTCGTCGTCCTCGAGCTCCTCGTCTTCGTCGTCCTCTTCTGAGAACTCGATATCCTCGCCTCGGGTGTCGTCCTCCTCGTTGTCGCCCGCATCCACCTCGTCCACGCTGCATTCGATCGCCTCGTCGTCGTCGAAGCCATCCGACACAATGCTATCGTCTTCCATGTCGACCGCCGCCAACGACCACCTTCACCCACAAGGGAGCACAGACGCAACAGCGAGCAACGAAGAGAATGGCGCGACGAGAGCGCGGCAGCGCGCGTTCCTGCACCGAGAGCGCAGCGATCCGTTGAGCAGTGGAACAGCGAAAGCGCGGGAAACGCGGCCCTCATGCCGAGCCACTCGCTTCCCGGCCTCCGAGCAGCCCCGAAGCTCGCCGAGCGCAAGACCACCTGGCAGGCTAACCAGACCGCTGGCTATTTGCCCCAACCACAGAGCTTCCCTTGCCATGCCCGCCTCCCAGTCACACCGTGCTCTTGGAGAACAATGGCGAGGTCATGCCGAGCATTCGAGCGGTGGGAGTTTATCAGCCTGTACAGCCCCATAGCGATGCCGCTGCCTCTAACCCCTCTCGATCGGTCTGGCTGACCAACAACCAGCACGGCCGAAACGACAATCCCACGTTCGTGGCGGACCACTGAGAGCGCGAGCTTGATTCCACAGTGGATTGAACCGGAACACGAAAGCCCGGCTCAGCAGTCGCACACAACAGAGAGAGGCACAGACATGCGAAGGAGTCGAGCCCACTCGCTCGTCCGCCTCCTCCCCCTACCCGCTGTGCTTGCGTTGGATGCTGCGATCACTGCGCGCCTTGCTCACCTTGATGGCCACTACCAATACGTCGTTCGCTGGAAGGGCTGGAGATGCGTGCCCGGGTTATTTGGCCGTGCCGGCGGGCGCCACCAAGGGCGTCGTCGTCATCCAGGTGCGGAGGCTCGCAGACGCTCGCGTTGCCTGCCGCTGCTAACGCTGCTAACAACGACGACGACGACGATGCGCTCAACAGGAGTGGTGGGGCCTCAACCAGCACATGGTGAACACCACGGACAAGTTCGCCGCGCACGGCTTTGCTGCCGTGTGCCCTGACCTGTACGTCGTGATGCGGCATCGCGCGGCATCGCGCGAGCAACGCCCGCACGGCGGCGCTCACCGTGTCTGCACCGCACCAGGTACCGCGGCAAGGTGGCGGTCGACCACGAGACCGCAGGCCACCTCATGTCGGGCCTCGACTGGGAGGGCGCCGTGAACGACATTCGCGGTGCGGCGTTGCATCTCCGCTCGCTCGGATGCACCAAGGTCGGAGTGGTCGGTTGGTGCATGGGCGGCGCGCTCACGTGCCTGAGCTCGCAGCGCTGGGGCGGCGACGTCATCGACGCTGGTACGCATCGGATCAGCTCGTACGAGTTGGTGGCTATCGGGGTCGATTGATTGGATGGGATTGTGGATAGGCTCGGCCTTCTACGGCATCCCGGGCGGCTTCGATGGCAGCTCGATGAAGGTGCGCACGATGCCGCGAGACTCGATCGAAGGCGCATATGGTTGCATATGGAATGGCAGCTGACCGATCAACGTCCATGATCGTGCGTCGTGTAGATCCCGTTCCAGGCTCACTTTGGTGATAAGGACGCGCTCGTGGGCTTCTCGGACATCACGGTACCGCGACATCTTCGATAGAGCGAGCGAGCGTGGCCGCATTCGACTGACGATGGCTCTTGGTTCGTATGCTGTGGTGTATGTACATCTCTCTCTCTAGGCCGCCAACAAGCTCGAGCAGGAGCTCAAGGCCTCGCCGGCAGCCGACACGGTCGAGTTCTACCACTACGCCGAGTGCCAGCATGCCTTCACGAATGCCACGCGACCCGAGGTGTACAACGCCGACGCGGCGGCTCTCGCGTACGAGCGTACCTTCGCCTTCTTCAACAAGTACCTCGCCTAAGAGACCAACGACCACCGACGCCGCCGACTACGACCTTCTTGAGTTAGATAGTCGATTGGTTGGTTGGTCGGGTTCGAGTTCGAGATATAAAGACGCTTTCGCGTGTGGTACTCGATCAGCAGCATCGTGCTCGAGGTCGTAGTTGCTTCGTTGCTCGTGCGCATGAGAG
>Ga0209915_1003136_pt1 | contig 14916 bp, 27 predicted proteins | sample ThiBiot_750_plan_FD_183952 | JGI IMG/M metagenome (GOLD analysis project Ga0209915, IMG submission 183952) | Wastewater bioreactor microbial communities from Cape Town, South Africa - Thiocy_cont_750_plan (SPAdes) | ecosystem: Engineered > Bioreactor > Thiocyanate-remediating > Anaerobic-Aerobic... | reverse complement strand
TTGTGCTGCTCAAACAGAACGAGACGCGCGTATATGAGTTTGCTTGATAGAATACATCGATATATCAACGATAATATTCGTCTACTTCTATCAACAATTATTAATTTCTCATGAAGACAAAGTTGTGTTCAATCAGAAAACAAACCTTTGAACTTTATCTTTTGCCATTTTCTTATCTTTTAATTCAAATATATTCATTACATACGTCTATTTTTATTTTAAGGTAGTAAAGTATTAATGCAACCAAAAATTGAATTACAATCATTGACACAAACAAAAATGGTTCCCATTGCGCCACGTTACGAATCGAATTCAACACAGATTTGTTCGACATGTAGTCAACCGATTTATGAACGATATTTTCTTCATACACAAGACCGACTTTCAAGAGCCAATTATTATCATATGCAATGTTTACGTTGTCAATGTTGTGATGTCGTTCTAGCAGATATCTCATCAACATTCTATACAAAAGATAATACTCTTCTTTGTAAATCAGATTATTTAAAGTAAATTTTTAAAGATAAAACTCAAGATACTATTGTATTATGTGTTTGCAGAATGTATGGCAGTCGTCCTTGTTCATTATGTACGCAAACTATTGGAACAAACGAACAAATAATGCGTGTGAATTCTAATTATGTTTATCATTTATCATGTTTTACTTGTGTTAAATGTCGTACACCATTAGTTAAAGGTGATCGTTATGTTCTTTGTAATGGTCAACCATTTTGTGAAAAAGATAATCCAACTAAAACAGTAAATACACCCTCAACTAAACGTGCAAATACAACAACAAAACGTGCGGCCAAATCTGCACGTACAAATAATCCAGTTCAACAAACGTTTCTTTCCACACCACCACCGCCACCGCCGACACAATATCATCCAACTGGACAAATGTCCTTACTATCCAATCCACCGATAACAAGTACTATAACACATTCGTTACTAACGAACCCAACGCCTGATAATTTGTATTGAAAAAACAACAACGTGTAACATGTCCTTTCGAATCGAATGAATTTTTGTTTGTATGCATACTTATTTGCGCTTTTTTTTACATGATCAAATAGATTTATTTAAGAGAACGAAAAGAGAACGAAACGGACAGACTAAAATGTTTGCTTAAGTTCTTTTAAAAGCATCGTTCCGAGAACAATTTGATCGGAATTAATCGTAAAATTGACTATTGATTTCGTTGAATTGATTTGAATGGTGAGAAGAACAAGAGATTTACTCGATATTGTTTGACCAGAAAATCTAAAACATAAAAATCAAAATCATGTACTCGTTCCTAAGACCTTTCGCGGATAGAGACTTCAAAAATCGGAAAAGAAAGTGTAAACGAGAATGTTTTCTTTTCGAGACATTTATCAGAGATTAGACTACGATTGAAGTTCTAATTCTTTCTCGTGTCTCGAATCTTTTCCTTTCAATTCAGTGTTCGATTTTTAACCTACCGATAGATAGTTGCATCGCCTGAACTCGACGGAACCGATGTCATATTTGCACATTGAATAACTTTCGTTTGTATTGTTGAAAAATTCATTTTTAATAATTGAGATTCATTTAAAGTTATACTATCGGAGATTTCATTCATTCCACGAAGTCGATTCGAATGTTGAGTAAAATCTTGTTCGTTGAGAAATTTCTGTTCGATTAATTCACCGACTGGACACGAGATTGTCAATGAGATTGCTTTCGGATTGTCATCGAATGATATATCGAACACAGCTGGTTGAGTTTTGTCATTAAAATCAATACCAATGGAAGACACAACGGAGACATTAGTTGGAAGTTGATCAATATCATCGAAACCTTGCATATTGAGATTTGATTTGAGGAATTTAATCGATTGAATAGGTTTGTTTGATAGAGTATTTGTAAAGGTTAATTCAATGTGAACCATATTTGTTGAACGACGAAATGATGTTCGAGGAAAACGATATTGAATTTGAAGACCTTGGCCATTGATACGATTTAAACATTCGTATTGTCGAATGTATGTCAGTGTTGTTGGAGCTGTAAGAGATTCAAGCCCATGAAGATCATTGAAAATCGGTTGTGTTGTTGCGGGTGTTGATGTTGATGTCGAACCGAGAAATGCTTCGACTAGATGAAAAAAATCAAATATTTAAAAGTAATTGAATTTAAACATACGATCCATTTCGAGAAGTGATTTTTCGGCTGAAGGAATTGTATAATCATTTGCTGGAAGAGTATTATTCTGAACTGGTTTAGTAACTATCATTTTTTGTTTTACCGGCTGAAAATAAATAATTGATTAGAAAATCTATTAAGATGAATTTGTTACTTCTTCTTCGGATTCTTCTTCTTCATCTTCATCATCATCAGATTCTTCTTCACTCTCTTCTTCTTCGTCGTCGTCGGACTCTTCTTCTTCCGATTCTTCTTTGATAACACTTGTTGATTGAACATCTAGTTGTTCGTATTCAGTTGTTTTATTCTCTTTCTGTTTTTGTTTTTCATCTTCTTCCTCTTCCTCATCTTCTTCTTCGTCTTCATCCTCATCAGATTCTTCATCATCGTCCGAATCTGGACCTTCAGTTGATTCTTCATCGGAATAAAAGTTCTCCTCCGTTCCACTCTTCTTCTTATTTGTAACTGCAGTTGTTTTCTTCGAATAATCATGTTGAGGTGTTGTTGGCATAACAACTTCAACATTTCGAACACTTGGATCCGGTGCTTCCAGTGGAAATTCAGGTAGATCCTTGTAGCCCGCTGCTTTCTGACCAATAACAAACGATAAACTACCCAATGTATATTGATCTTGATCTAGATATTCAACAATAAAAATAATTCCAAATCGAACAACAATCATTCGTACCGCGAATAATCGATTCGAGAATAGGCGCTGGTTTCGATGCGAGAAGAATTTTCTTCGCATATTTACTCAATGTTGGGCATTTATCAGTTTGTAGTATCAATGCTCTATACAAAAAAAAAGAAAATTGATTCAAAATACATATTCAACTTTAAATTCTACCGAAGTAATCGAGCTTTATCTCGTGTATCATAATTTGTATCGTATTTAGCAAGATTAAAAACATATTGAACAAGTAGATGTGTTTGTTTAGCATTGACAACGTAGAGTTTAGCAGCTAGATTGAGTATTTGATGTTTAACAATTGTTTCCTAAAGAAATCAATTTTGTTTTTATTTTTAAATAACAAAAAAAGAAAATATCAATTCGAACCTCATCAGGAAATGATTTCGCCATTTTTCTCAAAACATCCGGTGCTAATTTACTAATTCGATCCGAATATTCTCCAATTAGCCAAAGAATTGATGCTCGTGCAGTTGGTACAGTTACTTTATCAACCATTCGAACAATATGTTTGATAATTTCACCATATTGTGTTGGCTTAAGAAAAACGAAAATTATTTATTTTGAATCGCTTTTTCTTTCCTCGGGTTTACATTGATTTGTAAGAGTTTTTTAATCACGACAACACTTTCTGCAACAATTGTCTCATCTTTTTTCGACATTAAACCAACTAAACCATTCAAACATGCTTCAGTTACATCAGATATTGTACTTGCACATCGACCAATCGCATGTATTGTCTGTGCACCGAATTCCTTATCCGGATGAAGAACATAAGTCTAAACAACATGTATTTTAGTTTAATTTTTGATTAATAAAAAAAGTAAATCACTTGAAATTCTCGAAGAATCGTCGAAATATTCGATGCATTTGCTAGAATAGTTAAAATTTCTAATTTATACTGTTTAACTAAGCCACTGTCATTGGAATGAACATAGAATGATTTGAGATACGGTTCGAAGATTTGTTTATATTTATCAGCTATGGAAGCAATAGATTTCAAAACAATTGTTTGAATTTCTCTATTAGTGAAAACAAAAAACAAAGAGAATATCAAAACTTTTCTTAGTAATTAGCAATTATACCGATGATGACGAAGTAGACGAATTAATGATTTGGCAACTATTTGAATTTCACTTCGAGGTGCAACATAATAATATAATTGTGCTACTGCCATGACAACCTACGATTATTCGATTAACAAAAAAATCCTATTAATTCAATTTTCATACTGCAGAATTTCGACTTTGTAAGAGAGGTTTTGTACATCTCAATAGTAATCGATGATCACTATCCATAATATACGTTCGTCTTTCGTTGTCTTCATCTTCTTCTTCGTCTTCGCCATTGTTAACATTTTCGTCTTCAGTTTTTTTCTTATTAGGATCAGTAAATTGCGAACGAGCATATCGTGTTAACATTGACAAAATTGTCACTTGTCCCCATTCATCAATATCAATTAAAAGATTACATAGACGTCGATAATTCTTATGAATTAAATCGATTCGTTCGGGACAAACATGTTCAAATGCTTGAACAGCACTACCATTGACTAACTAAAATTTACAATAACAAAAATTCAATTTCTTCATTCGCGTTATCTTCTTACGATTGTCTTATCAGTTAATAATTTCGCAATAATTGTAACTAGTTCATCTTTTAATTCAGGATCGAGGCTAGACAAAAATGAAGATGTTTAACGAGAAAATACGTATTTCAATGATTTCATACGCATAGAGTTTTGCAATAGCATTAGCAGCTGTTTTTCGAACGTATGGTGACATATCGGTAACAGCATCACGAATAGCTAACATCATGATAGTTACAATACTTGGAACACGAATACTTGACAAAACACGTAAGGCACTTGCACGAATCAATTGATTCGGATCCTAAGAAGAAGAAAACAATAATAATAATAATAATAATAAATAGAAACTGTAAAGACCTTTAATCCACGTTGGAATGTTGCAATCGAGAGTAGGGCAAGATCTTGTTGTTCTTCAGCATAACGCATTAAATAGACGTAGACTAATTTTTTCACTTCCATATTTTTCGAAACAACATTTTTGACGACAGCTGGAAAGAGATCAGCAGCATCTTTACCTTTGGCAATCATGCCAATAATTCGACGCATAGCTTCGAGTTTCAAATGATCTTTATTGCTATCTAACATTTGTTTTAAATCGTCATGTTTTTTATAATCAACAGAAAAAATGCCCATCGTTGACGATGGTTCAGCGTGTTCGTCAGTATGATTTGTTGATCCGGTGGAACTTGCTGTTTGCTGCATATTTGTTGTTAATGTTCGTTCGTTAGGATTCATGATTTTGTTTTCCAAATAATAGATCGTTGAAAATGTCTTCGATCTATTTCTTTCTTTCTTTACTATCAAGGGAATCGAATCGCAATCAATCGTAATGCATTACTTGATTGTTAGCCAATGGAGGACAAAAAAAAGATGTCACACATTGACTACTATTTTCAAGAAAAAATTATCTGTGTCGATACGCCCCAAATACGTTCCCTCGCAGAAGTATTGTGTGAAAACAAAACGTATTTGTTTAATGATTTGATTGTTAAGTATTGATTTTGTCTTCGTAAGATAAATAAATTCGTTCGACGTTTAATAAAAACAAAAATATAAAAAAAGCTTATAAATGTTGCTTTTCGCTTTATTTGTTTCATTTCTTTCCATTAAAGTTTTGTAAGAATAGAATATAGTTGCAAAATGCGTTCGACAGTACCGGTGCAACAATTTGTACCACCTCCATTAGTTCAACCCCAGTATGTGCTACCGCAAAATGTGATAATGCAACCTGCACCAATTCCATATTATGCACAATTTCCAGCTATTCCAACGAATACAGGTCCTAACAACAACGGAAATTTAACTAAATCGTCGCCAACATCGTTCGTATCCTGTATTTCTCTTTCTGTTTTATTTTATTACTTGTATTTTTAGAATGAAAATGATACACAAAGTTCTACTGTTTTTAGTGCTAGGAGCTATCGTATTAGCTGCAGGATTAGTTCCAGCATTGGTTTTGAGTTTTGCAGTAACTACAACAACAGTCAGTACTTGTACGTATATTTCGAACTATAATGAATATGAATACTAATAATCTATGCTATTATTCTAATTCATAGTTTCGTGTGATCCAGCATGCCTGAATGGAGGAATCTGTATTGCTACAAACACTTGTCTTTGTAAGTACTTGAACGAAGTCACTAAAGTAAGACAATCGATTTCATCTAGGTGATACTGCCGTGTGGATCGGATCCATTTGTCAAACACGTTCGTATTTTCATATGTAAAAATGTTATGATTATAAGATGATTTCTTTATTAGCTGTTCGAATATTTTGGAGTTTCGATAATACATTACAAGATCTATACAATAACTTCAACGGATATGGAGTGAACAATCCAACGTTTGTTTCGCCAGGTTACAATGGTGCAGGTGCATGTATTTCGTTGAACAAAACTAAAAATCAGTCAGTAACTATCAGTACGCCACCGGTTTTCTATATGGCATATACATCATTTACTTTACAAGTTTGGATGTATGCAGAGACACTGTGTAATGGTGGTGCATGTAATGATAACGCTCTCTTTGGTCAACATGAGCAGACTACTATGGATCATTCATTGCATCTCAACATTCGAAATCAACATATACTTCTTGGCTTTTTTAATGATGATACTACCGGGAATATGGTAAGTTATTTATGATGAACACTTTTCAAAGTAATTTTTCTTATTATTTTACGTTCTAGATATTGTATCCACAACAATGGTATCACTTGGTAAATCTACGACAAAAAATATTTTTGAATTGAAATGACAGAATGATTTTCTTTTGTTCAATATAGTCCTATGTTTATGATTATGCAACACGTACTCAGTTCATTTATGTTAATGGTTATTTAGATCATTCGCGTAATTCAACCGGTCCTTATAAAGGTACTACTGGGTAAGTTATCAATTGAGTGATTTTGATAGAACAAAAAAAAACATATCCTTTTCAATCTAGAAATTTAACCATTGGTACTAATGGTGTGAACTCGCCAGATAATCTCTTCGATGGTTATCTCGATTCAATGGCCTTTTTTAGTCGTGCTAAAAATGCAGCAGAAATATTAGATGATGCAACTCTTGTTACTTATCTTCCATTTGATGGCAACTCACTTCTTGATTCAGGTCCATTGCAAATCAATGGAACAGGCACAAGTTATTCATACACGCGCTCTGGTCGACGAAATGGTGGTCTTAAACTGTCTGGCGCGCTCTCCTATGTTCAAGTGACAGGTTTACGACGTTTTGGTACATACAAATGGCCGTACTCAGTCTCGATTTGGATTAAGCCGACAAGTGTTTCTGGAGGAACACTGATGCATTTAAGTAGTCGTACTGATGGTGCGCAAGCAGGTGGATGGTGTCTGCCTATTATGTGTTTTAACACATTTGGTCAGATTTTTGCGCATAGTTGGAAAGGTGGTGCCATTGTTTCAATTACTGGACCAACAATTACAGCTAACATGTGGACACATGTTGTTATAACTTATTCATCTACGAATGGTGAAAGTTTATATGTCAATAATGTTTTAATTGGTACTACTAGTGGTTATGGTTTTGACACCGGTGATGTCCCAATGACTTTGACATTAGGAAATTCATTAGACGGAACGACTACGTGTAATGCAGGCAACTGTCAAATGGGTCAATATGCTGGATTAATGGATGAATTTTATGTATTTGCACGTGAACTCACAGCTTCAGAAGTCTCTACTCTCTACAATATTTAATTGACAATGAAAAGAACCGATTATTCATATTCATAAACTTTTTTTTATTTAATTATTTTTCTCTTTTAATTCAAAACAAAATAAAATTTCTTATTCCTCGTCTTCACCATCATCTTCTCCAAATTCCCACTCATCAGCATTACCGCCATCGCCACCAAAATCATCTTCATCATCATTATCATCATCACCAACGTCATCTGCCTCAAAAAGATCTTCTTCTTCTGCATCATCATCATCATCATTATCTTCACCTCCACCAAAATTATCTCCACCAAAACTTGCATTATTGCCGTGTACACTGCAAAGTGCCCAAGCATCACTTGTAAATTGAGGATTAGCTAAATAATTATAAGGAAGAAAACAATATCCATTACGTCCCTACAACAAACGTGATTTCAAGCTTTCAATCAAATCTCGAAAAGAATTTCTCATTCTTACCCAGTTCGTTCCCCATGAATTTCGTACGATGAATACTTGTTCAGCATCATTATAACCGACTGCTAACATTGCATGTCTAAACACACATTCGTTGTTATTTTCTTTTTCTTTTTTTTTGTTACCTTGAATGTGAAGTTGCAGCTGATTCACCTGGTCGTGGTTGTGGTACATAACCAGTTGGTACATTGTTAATCGATTGAAATAGAGCGATTCCAAATGCAAATGGATAGCCTTTAGCTAAAGTTGATTTCATTGAATTCAAATCAATTGGAACTTGAAATGGTTTCCATTTAACAGCTTCTTCTTTAGCACTTCGATATACATTTTGATTTGGTGGATAATTGATCATATTTGGTTCAAATGGCCACAAGTTTTCTGGACATACACCATAGCTGCTTAATGAATTAACTCCACCAGTAATGCTACAGCCACTGTCGTTCATTTGAGTTAATGGCATACCTCGAAGCGAAGCATCTGTAAGACGAGCATTGTAATAAACAAATAATCGACTGATATCGAGATCACGTTTAAATTTTTTCTTTAAAAGAAATTCAAATGCACCTAGAATTATAAGAATAACTTACATTTAAGTATTTAAAATGATCGATTTACCGGCTAATGCATGAGCAGTGCTAAAATCAAAAATCAAAAATCAAAAATCGATAATTTATAATCATAATATTAAAGATTTGTCGTGATTTACTCACCAACTATTTGTTCGCTCTTGATGTTCAATGGGTGTCAGTTTTCTTCGAAGATCAACTTTTCGTGGTATTACATCTTTTTGATGGATATTATTGACACGAAATCGTTCCATAATTCGATTGTATTCTTCTTCACTTAATGGTGTAAAACCATCAATATAATATTTTTCGTTTGTTCTTCTGTTGAAGATATATTTCGAAGACATTTTGAAAATCAAATTGCATGTCTATCGTTTAGTTTTGCTGATCAATTTATAGGAGAAAATGTTCTTTGACGATGTGAAACTATTGGTTGTCCCACTTTTCTTACCCTCAAGCATTGGACCGTAAACAACATCGATAATAGAAAAAAAAACATGATTCATCAAAAATCTGGGCAAACAAAATGGGACTCCGAGGTCATTATCTATTAAATCGCGAGGTACTTTTCTAAAAATAAGTGATTGCGTAGGAATTAAAAATCTAAGTTTTATTTGAAAAATAATGTCACAGTTTACTCTTCGACAAATTCCCATTGGTCATTGTTTTCATCTTTCTTTTCATCATAATCATCGACATATTCCTGTTCTATTTCGGCATCATAAAGATCGTCTTCTATCCATTCACCATCATCCACAGGACCAGTTCCTTGGAGCGTCGGTTCTTTAGTTTTATCCATTTCATTGAATTTCACTGTGCAAATTGCCCATGCATCAAAAACAAGATTCGGATCAGTCAAATATGCATACGGTATAAAACAATATCCATTTCGTCCCTAAAAAACGTTAATTTCAAAACGAATCGTATAATTCTATTTTTTACCCAATTCTTGCCCCATGAATTTTGAACAATAAATATTTGTTCATCATCACGATAACCAACAACGATCATTGCATGTCTAACATAAACATTTATTCAATTTACTTCGTTCACATTCTTGAAACAAAAATTTTACCGTGTTTCCGTAGGTTTTTTTACTTCATCTTGTTGTGGTAATGGTACGTAGCCATTTTTTGCTGTAGTAAATGATCGAAACAAATTTACAGCGCATACAAATGGATAGCCTTTAGCTAAACATGATTTCATGTCGTTTAAATCAATTTTGAGCAAGATTGGCTTCCAAACAAGCTGTTCTTTTTTAGCTTTTTCTGATTCATCACTATCTTGAGTAGTAGGAGTCGTTTTCGGTAATAGTGTACATAAATATTTCAAAGCATCAGACTCGTTTGACGATTCTGAACCTTTAACAAGCGTATTGTAATAGGTAAAGAAACGATTGATATCAATATTTCCTTGATTTTTCTCTTTCAGAAGATATTCGTATGCGTCTACAAAGAAGAATGATTATTTCCGAGAAAGGAAATTATTTGTGTGTACCTGGTAAAGAATTTGCGATGCTAAAAAGAGATTTTAATATACAATGATTGACAAGGATGTAAAGAATGTACTCACCCTTGTTTCGTCGTTGTTGTTCGAAGGTCAACCTTGTCTGGTAAACTTTCCTTGGGGCAAATGTAACTATGCTGATCTTGATCCAGTGGAACATAACCATTGATACTGTATTTTTCGTTTGTTTTCTTATTGACAATATATTTTGAAGTCATATTAAAGATAGAAAATCACCTGTGCTATTCGACTTATACGAGAGTATGCTTTTTGCAGTTTGACTCTTCGACTATGTGAAATAATTAGTTTCCCATTTTTTTCACCCTAAATTGAGGGTTGAGAGTGCGTGTTGAGGCGTAAAAATATCAATCAAATTTTTAGGACGAGAGGGTGGATATTTTCTTTATAGATTACTTTCAGTACATTTTTCTGTTTATTCAATGAGCCAATAAACAAAATTGTATTGGCTTTATAAACTATGTAAATATAGATTTAAGCATTAGTTTTTATTTTTATATGACAATTAGAAAAAAAAGGACAACGCCAGTTTATTGTTCGAATTCTTCTTCAGGGAATTCACCATCATCGGCTGGGAATTCACCATCATCAGCTGGGAATTCACCATCATCAACAGGGAATTCACCATCATCAACAGGGAATTCACCATCATCAGCTGGGAATTCACCATCATCGGTTGGGAATCCACCATTATCAACAGGAAAATAATTTTCAATGCTAGTATTAAGTCTTTCTTCAGGTTCACTGTCATCAGCTTCATCTTCCTCATAATCCCAATCATCATCATCATCATCATCTTGAGTTTCATCATAACCATCATCATACTCTTCATCGTCGTAATTACCATTGAACAAATCCTCTTCTTCCCATTCATCTGCATCCTCGTCGTCATCTCTGCCTGCGTCAAAACTATCATGACCGCCAGGATCACGATTCTTATTCGTGTATTTTCCACTGCAAACTGCCCAAGCTTGTTGAGCATACTTGGGATTAGCTAGATATTCATAAGGAATAAAACAATGTCCAAGACGTCCCTACAAAAATACGATTTTCAGTTCAATCAAATTTAAATATCGTTTCTCATTCGTACCCAACTCTGTCCCCATGAATTTCGTACAATAAATACTTGTTCATCATCATTATAACCAACTGCTAACATTGCATGTCTAAAGCACAATTTACTTTTTTTCAGTATACCATTTTTATCTTTTCAAAAACAAAACTGACCTTCCATGATGACGTGCAGGATCATCTCCTGGTTTTGGCATTTCGATACGGCCGTCTTTTTGTTTACGAAATGATTCAAATAAAACTAATCCAAACACAAACGGAAAGCCCTTAGCTAAGCATAATTTCATATCATTTAAATCAATCTTGACTGGCATTGGCTTCCAATCGAGAGCTATCAATTCATCTTTAGCCTTTTGATATGCGAAGTCAGATGGACGAATATCAATCGCCTTTAGATCATATGGCCAAATATCTTCTAAACATGTACCCAATTCTTTTAATGTGCTAACACTCATGTTTATACTGCAGCCTTTGTCTGCAATTCTATTTGCTGGTATATTCTTCTGTTGAGCAGCTTTAACACGAGAATTATAATAAATAAACAATCGACTAACATCAATATTTTCTTCTAGTTTTTGCTTTAAAAGATACTCATATGCACCTGAAATTGAGAATAATTTATGTTCAATTATTTAAAATGAAAAAAAAACCATCGATTTACCAGCTAAAGCATTTGCAGTGCTAAAACGGGAAATCGATATACAATCATAATGTTAGAGATTTGTTGTGATTACTTACCAACTGTTCGTTTTCTGTTGATTTTCAACTGGTGTCATTCTTCTTCGAAGATCAATTCGTCGTGGTAATGGTTTCGGATGAAAATGATAGTTAATGTATGGCTGAATGATTGTAATAGATTCTTCTTCACATATAACAAAACCATTCATAGAATATCTCTCATGTGTTTTTCTATTAATAATATATCTTGCTTTATTATTGGAGCACATATTGAAGATTGAATTTGTATGTCAATCGTATAGTTTTGCTACTCAATTTATAGAGATATAGTCGTCCCATTTTTTTTCTTTAGTAAAAACATGTGAGGAAACGTAAAAATAGAGATAACATCATCGATCATCAAATGCTTTTTTTTCCTTTTTTATTAGAAAAATGTGGGACATAAAGATGGGATTCAAAAGGTCAAAATAATTTCAAACACAAGTTTATTCATCTACAAGTTCCCAATCACCGCCGTTATTATCACCACCCTCGTCATTGTATTCGTCTATGTTATCCTTGCCATCGGATTTCGTTGCACAAATTGTCTATGCATCAAAAACAAGATCGGGATCGGTTAAATATACATACGGTAGCCTTTAGCTAAACATTATTTCATATCATTGAAATCAATTTTAACAGAGAACGGTTTCCACGTAAGAGTTTGTTGTTTAACGTTTTCATATGCATCATTATTTGGACGTTGATTGATTGTTTTCGGAAGAAATGGCCATATATTTTCCAAACAAATACCAAAATCTAATAAAGATGCGTCGCCATTGTTAATACTGCAGCCTGTATCTACAATATCATTTGCATTGTAATAGATAAACAATCGACAGATATCCGTACTTTCTTGTGTTTTTGCCTTCAGAAGAAATTCATATGAGCCTAGAATCGAGTCAAAGACTGAAGGAAATAATTCGCTGTTTACCAACTATTAATTTCTAATTGATTTTCAATAGGCGTCATTTTTATTCGAAGATCAACTTTCGTTGGTAATGCATCTTTCGAACGGATATGATTATTAAAATATTGTTGTACAAATTAATCATATTGTAAAGAGTTAACTATTAATTGTCCCACTTTTCTTTTGTGTTTCACTAAACATATACATAATAAACAGAGCATTGAAGCGTAAACATACAGGTAACAGGTGATAATGTGTCCCACATAAAAAAAGAGGGAAATATTTGTTTTGACGCGCGGTACACTTTTTGTATAAAATCACCGGAGCAAAATACGATCAACAAGTAACCAATATAGAAGTAATTTACTTGTACGATTTATTATAAAACAATGCCGAAACGTTGTTATCTTTATGATAAGACAACTGGTGAAAAACATGTTGTAAATGGCGTTAAATTCTCAAACATTGAATCGAGTAATCCAGAATTAAATAAAGAATTTTCAAGTTGTGTGTCCAGAAATAATTGGCCATTGCCATCTAAAGTCGATCTTCGTTTTGCAATGACACCTGTAGAATCTCAATCAAATTTTCAAAGCTGGTAAGTAAAAAAAATAATTTATCATAATGCTAAATATTTAATTCTACATTTTGATTTCAGTGTTGGAAATGCACTTGCTGGTATACAGTTTTTGTTTTTCATTTTTTTGCATATCGATCGATTTTAGGTGCCTATGAATATCTTATAAAACGAGCAACTAAGGAAGACAGAGATGTTAGCCGTTTATTCATTTATTACAATGCTCGTAAGAGAGATCCAAAATCGAAGATTATCAAAGATAGAGGTTGCAGTATAGTGATGGCAATCGAAGCACTCAAAGAATCAGGCGTTTGTCTTGAATCATTTTGGGAATATAATGAAGACAATTTGAACAAGGAGCCGCACGATCGTGCCTATCAAGCAGCTGAAGAACATATCATAACTGATGCATTCAAACTTAAAATCGACTTACATGAAATGAAAGAATGTTTAGCTAAAGGATATCCGTTTGTGTTTGGTTTGATACTATTTACATCATTTGATGAAGCCAAGAAAAATAAAGGCATCGTACCATTACCACATCAGGGAGATAGTGGCCGAGAAAAACATAGGCGGTATATACTTTTTATATATTCGACTACAAACTTTTATTTGACATTCTAGTCATGCAATGTTAGCAGTCGGTTATAGTGATAAATCTAAGGCGTTTATTGTTAGAAATTCTTGGGGAAATCAATGGGTAAAAGATCAATATTTATTGGATTTATTAGGAAAAATAAATCGATTTTTCGTTTAGGGAGATAAAGGATATTGCTATATTCCTTATAGTTACATGACAGATCCAAAACTATGTCGTAATCCATACGCAGTTCGCGCATTGAACACAGAAGATATGGGCCGTGAAGGATGGGAAGAAGATGATAACAGTGATTATGAATACAACACAGATGAGGATAGTGAAGATGATGATGATGATGATGAAGATGATTTCGAATTTATAGAAGAAGATTACGACGATTTGGACGAGGATGAAGTCGACGATGACGAAGATTTCGATGATGAAGAAAATTAAATTTTTTTTCTTTCAATAAAAACTAAATTAAATCGATTGACTGAACAAATGGGAAAAAAAAGAAATACAACATAGAAAGCTAAAGCAGAAAAATTTAAATGAGTTATTGACGTGACCATCGTGTCATCGAGTCTTTGAATGTTTTCATGTAAAGTTCTGATGGCAGGACAAATACAGCAAATACAAGCATTGGTGGTATATATGAAATAAAATAAGCACAAAGATATAACCAGGGATTACTCGATGGATCGACACAGCCCGATACTAGTGATAAAATTATACGAGGTATAGTTAATATAAGCAGAATGAGAGGACTAATCAATAATTGTTTGTGTTCACTCATTTGTTTGATAGTATGTTCTTTGAATGTTTGATTTTTTTGGATGGTTGCTCGTTGTCGAGCCGTACCAAAAATGATGAAAAT
>Ga0209915_1003119_pt1 | contig 14974 bp, 9 predicted proteins | sample ThiBiot_750_plan_FD_183952 | JGI IMG/M metagenome (GOLD analysis project Ga0209915, IMG submission 183952) | Wastewater bioreactor microbial communities from Cape Town, South Africa - Thiocy_cont_750_plan (SPAdes) | ecosystem: Engineered > Bioreactor > Thiocyanate-remediating > Anaerobic-Aerobic ... | reverse complement strand
GTTCAGCTCAGGAGAATTGGGAGGCCATCTGTTCTTCGGAATGAAGAATTTCAGGTGTTTTTTACACCATTGCTGAACATTCATATCTGTGTGGGAGCTTGCTCCATCCTGTTGCAAGCCCCAATTTTTATGTCCGAATAGTTGATTACCTTCCTCTACATAAAATGGAAGTAATGTGTTGAGATACGTTCGACCATTGAGACGTTCCCCTTTTTGAAAAAAGAATGGACGAGTCGGACCGTACCATGTCACACTCAAACCAACCATAATTGATACTGGATATTTTTCTCGGAAATTTAATCCATCGAGTTCATTGGCACTAAATCTATCATCAGCCCAAATAACATCGTTTTTCGGGTTGAAATATCCATTTCTAGTAAATATTTTTTCGTCGGTGAACATAATTCTTTCCAATTTGTCATGGTCGATGTTCTTGCGTAGCCACTGACAACACGTTTTTCTCGTACGTTTTTGATCAATTTTTAATTTTTGAACACGAATTTTTCGATAGCATTTTTTGTGTAGATCTAAATTGAGTATTCGCTTGATTATTTCAATACTTGAATTGAAATCTTTTGCTATGGTTCGGAGAGTTTTTCGACGACTATTAGATTGAATTCGTTTTTGTACTAAATTTATCAGTCTTTTTGTCCGTCCAGTTTTGGGTCGACCTGTTTTCGGCTTGACTTCAAATGAACCGGATTGTCGATAACGACGTAGCCATCGATCGATTGTACTTCGATGAACTTTATTCGCCAATAATTTGGCAATTTCCGGAGCATTTTTCCCGGTTTTATAATGGGACACAGCGATATTTCGTACATCAAGACTTATCACCATTTTGAAAATAACATCAACAAATGAGATCAATGGTGTTATATCAGTGCGATAGATTTCACTAGTATGTACTTAAGTTATGTGAAAAAATTCAATTAATTCGATTAGCTAAGAATACAAAACCAATTTTTCAAATGTCGCAAAACTTTTGGTACACCCGGTAAAACAAGTAAGACATTATTTCATTACTTTTACTTGTTAATTTTATAAATGATGAAAATACTTTTCGTTCTCTTTATTATATCTGCAGTAAACACAATTTATTTAGCAAAACAAGATCCATCGCATATTCTTCATGGTTTATTTTCTGATTCTGATCAAACTCATGTTTGTTATGGAACACTTAATTTTGATACATCACAATTTAATATATCGAATAAATTAAATATAAATGATGTTGGAGATCCTAAAAATATCAAATATTCTGTTTTACCATTAACATATGATCCAAATGCTGATGTTATTTATATGGCGGCACCAAATAATAATAAACAAACAATATTAAGTATTATTAATGCAACAAATGGTAAACTTTTATCAACATATAAAACAATAAAAAATTCAATAATTTCTCTTCAATATGATATATTTCAAAAACAGTTATTTGCACATATTGAAACTGATGAAGAAAATGTAACATCAATCATTGAAATTAATACAAATAATGGAAATATTAAACAAATTTTAGGAACAATTCATAATATGAAACCAACTCATATATCAAGTTATTGTCCAATTTGTCGAAAATATTTTCTAATGATGATTGAAGATCAATATTTTACATATGTAGGTGTTAATACAAGTAATTCTGGTGGTATTGATTGGAAAGTAAAAATTAATTTCTCTCCCATTAGTATGAAATTTGATTATAAAACATTTACTATGTATACAACATATATTAATACAAGTGTTCATTTTGTTTCTTCTGTTGGAATTTTAGATCGAACTAAAGGTGAAATTAGTAAAGATGTTGGAAATATTTATGAAGATCCAAATATTGTTGTTACTTCACTTTCAGCATATGATATTGCAGAAAATATTTTTTATGCATCTATTGAATTAACAGGACCGATTGTACAAGGAGTTTCCTATGTTAAGGTAGATGGATCAGAATCGAAATTGATTCTACTTCCAAAGGCTAATTATATTTCATATAGATGGTTTATTAAACAATTTATTCATTAGAATAAAATCAATTAAAATAGATGTGATTGAAGATATAACATATTTCAACATTAATTCTATATACATCCTCACTCTCAACAAATATTCTCAATATGTTTTTCCAGATGAACAACTATCAAGAAAATACATTTATTTTCACTCCGATTAAAAATCTTTTTTCAAACTTTTCGTAAAGATAATCATTCGATAAACAAATCTACTCAACATACACAATAGTGGCGTAACCAGGGTAGGGCAAAGTCCAGCCACCTATTTTAACTTTGCTAGCTAAATTTTCTTGTATGCCCTATCACATCACGGGCGTCGCTTAGCTGTGCCCAACCACCGCCAAAATCCTGTTACACCACTAATACACCACCATTCTCGAAAGATTAGTCTTATGAAAATGCTCTAGTAACAACTAGGATGTTTTACGGGTATCAGGAAAACTACTGTAAAAATCGAACAGTGTAACATTTTCTAAAACGGCTTGCGGCAAAATTTATTGAATAGTTCTTAGTCAGAATTTCAAATGCAGATTCTCACACAGATATTTATGAACACATAATTTTACAATATAGAATAGATAATAGTTAATGTTTTAATTATTCAAATATTCTATAGAAGTGATATAGAAAGTATTTTGAAAAATTGATTTGAATGAAAAATCTCTTTGCATATATTTTCAAACCATATAGTCCCGTTAAAATAGAAGAAAAACATGATTTTCATCAAAATTTAACAAAATCAAGTTCATTTTAATTGTTTTTTTGTTCGAAATTAATGCTCTTGAAATTATTAACCTCTTGAATACCGCTGTCTTCAGTTTGTCTTTAGGCAGAACGAAAAGAAAATTTCATTCTTTTTCTGTCGATCATATACATGTGCAGAACACAAGAGAGAGAGAGAGAGAGAGAGAGAGTGATTTTTTATTTTTCGTCTTTCGTTCTGTCAGAACGCGAGAAGAGCTAGTATTCAAGAGGTTAAATTAGGGGATAAATGAATGAAAATGATCCTTATAGTAAATGTCTAAAGTTTGTTCTCTTTTGAATTAAGAGATTTTTAGATAAGATTTCGATTCAATTTATGAGATGCATACAATCTTTGATTTTTACTATTAGCATATTTTCTTAATCAGTTATCAGGTTGTTGTGGAAGATATCATCATTCAAAAAATAATCAAATAAATAAATCGGTTCAATCTGCTGAAATATCTGAAGATTTGTTCATAAAAATATCGAGATTTTATTTATATAAGGAAATGGCTATGTATAGTAGATTGAAAAATGAAAAAACGCTGAGCCAAAATTCAATTGACCTTCACAATATATGTGCTCGTGTTTTTTTAAAGGGAAAAAACCGAATGAAAGTATAACAAATAGTTACCAACAAATAGTTACCAACAAATAATAAAAAAAGCGGTTTGTAAGGTATCTTTTTTTTTGCTTTCTGTTCGATCACATTTTCATCTGAAAGAAAATATTTACGACGATTATTTCTTCGTCAAATATTAACATATAACTATTTTTCATCGTTCTTCCTTTGTCACTTCTTAGTGGGTAATTTTGTGACGCGTTGTTATTGCGAGTTGAAACGAGTATTGTATTACTTTTAAAATCAAAAGACTAATGGCAAATAGCAATGACGACAAAACGCCACTAAAAAAAACTTTACAAAATGCTATTGAAACTATCAAAAATACAATTTCAACTTTAAGACAACAACAAACATCAACAATCGATGGTACTGCATTGAATAACAGTATTAATACATTGCCCATTGATGATATTCATAGTGAAATGATGATAACGGTAACAAATAAAATTCAAACGATATTCAATGATAGTCTATCGAAAATGCCGAGCAATTATCAAGAATACATATTTAATTTACTATCTGAATATCATTATAATAGTAAAAAATTAGAATTTTCAGAAAATCTTACCGTAAATATTCTCAAACCATTTTTAAAAGATCTTGAAGGTACACGAGATTCTATCGATGCATTTCAAGCTGCATGGGATGGAAATGATGAAATTGTGAAGACATTTCTCGGCGAATATCCAAAATTTAAAGATAAACCTGGTATTTGCTTAACAACATTATTGTATTCATCAGCACGAAATAATCACTCGAAATTAGTTGAATATCTTTTAACAGAAGCTAATTGTTCAGTCAATGCTCAAAATGAACAACATTTTGAAAGAGCTTCAGGTGCTGAAACAATTCTAGCTCCGGATTATGCAGTCGATCCAAGATATGGATCGACTGCCTTACATGCAGCATGCTTTCATGGACATTTAGAAATTGTTAAATGTTTGATTGAACATGGTGCTGATTGTTATATTAAAAATCAAGCAGAAGAAACACCAATATCAAATATAAGACATAAAAATATTCGAGAATATTTTCAAAATATACTTATCAGTAATTATTCAACTAATGAAGTTACATTACACGAAGAACCTATTACTGAGGGTGGACAACCATTAAAAGAAGATTGTGTTTGGGAATATAAACGATTTTCTACGAATGATTGGACTCCTTTTGAATTAAATTCATCCAAAGAATTAAATGAATCTCTTAAAACAAAAGGAGATGAACGATTTAATCCAGAAATTTATTTAAATATATCTTCTGTTTTGTATACAGTTTCAATGGTTCAATTTCTTCGACATGGAAACAAACAAGATGAAAAAGAAGATTTAGCATGGATACGATGTCGTGGTTCATCAATTTTAAATTTTGATTGTTATTCATTATGGCAAATTTTCTTAATTAAACATCCAAAAGAAAATGCTAAATGTGAATCATGTCTAAAAGTTTTGAATCTTCCAACAATGGATGATCCATCATTTGAAATTCAACTCAATACTTGGTATAATTGTAATGCACAAACAAATTCATTATTTCATAAAACTATTAATCAACGACGACGATCTATAAAAACATTTATTAATCATATCACTGATGATGAACTAGAGATTGATATGAAAACATTTTCTGTCAATAATGAACGTCAAACTGTTCAAGGTTTTATACGATGGATACCGAAATTTATAGTTAAAAATGAAGATAATAAAAATCAATTGAAACATATCGATAATTTTCAAGTATTATCAGATGCTGAAATCACATTATTGACTACACAACATTTGAAAATGTTATCAGTAACAAGTGATACTTCAGTAGATCAAGATGAAATGTGTATTAATAATGAATATGAAGGAGATGATGATTCTACAGATAAAATCAATTCAGAAGATTCTTCTAACGTAAGTTTGACATTATATTATCAAAATTTCATCTCTGATAATATGAATATTATTTAGAATGATAAATTAGCAAATACACAACAATCATCTCTTACTTCAATTCCAAATAATGATGAAATTCTTCAATCAATTCTAAATGAAGATACAAATCAAACAGATGCCAATCCCGATGATTATTTTAAAGATATTACAACTAGTTCACAACATATATCACATGTTGAATTACAAAGTTCTTCAATAGAATCAGACATTCAAAATTTAATTAAAGATGAACAAAAAAAAATTGATGAAGTGGATTTATCTAGTGTAGAACAAGAGCAACTCCATGAAGCTATATTGGCATCTGCGAAAAGTGAAATTGATGCTCTACGTATTGCACAAGAAGAAAAAAATAAACGATGGCTTGAACGTGAAAAAGAACTTAATCAAACATACGAAGAAGAAAAACAAAAGCACGAAAAACAACTAACTGATGCAAAAGAACAAATAAAAAAATTAAAGAATGAACACAAGAAATTACAAGAACAAAAAGATAATTTAAATCGAATTCAAAAATCTATTAAAACTCGTCAATATGTCAATATTGACAAACAATTTATGCATGACTTTATAGTACCTGAATTTGATGAATTTATCAATTATATAAAGACAAATGTTCATGATATCGATGAATATTTTCATAATCAAATTCCACGAATAACTTTTCAACAAACTGAAAATTCATATAAACTTATTGTTATTGGTTTTGAAAATCATCATCAAATATTTCGAAATGCTTTAGAACGACTACTTAAACTTTCAAAATTGAAACGATCATCTCAAGAATATTATCAACGATGTTTAAATCGAATTAAATATTCATTAGTTACAATACTTTGGAACGTTGAATCAAAAACAAATATTTGGAAATATTATGTTCATATTTTACTTGAATATTTAAATGAAAAGATTAATGAATATATTAAAAGATTCAATGATTATATTCAATATAAATCTCGATCATTTATTAAACAAACAATTTTTGAACAATTAAATCTTCCAGAAAAACAATTTCAAACAATTACAAATGAATTTCTCAATGAAAATTCATTTATAAAAGAAATTGAATATCTTCGAAATAAAGCTTTTGAACAATTTATTGAACAGAATATTTCATTTCAACGAACTAAACTTGATAAATCTCCAACACAAAAATCTATTGATGTTGTTAAAAATTTCATTGAGAAAATTCAAATAACATTAAAATCAAATAAAATTAATGAAAATTTTCAATTGAATAATTTCAAAATAATTCCACAACTTTTAGAACAAATAATGATCTATTATTCTTGTTTTAAAATTCAATTACCATTATTTGAGTCATCTATAGAATTATTAAATAATATTCAAGATCATACAGTTACAACAATAACAACAACAACTGGATCAGGAAAATCAACATTATTACCAGCACTTCTTGTTGCTCAAGGATATGAAAAAATAATTGTTACACAACCTCGTCGTTTACCATGTAAAATGATATCGAAACGTGTTAATGATACAATTGAAACAGATATAGATAATGTATCTAATCAATTATCTGGTTGGGCTGTTAGTGGTGAAAAACATAATCAAAATGGAAAAATTCTCTATTTAACTGATGGTTTACTTAAAGAACAACTTTTATATGATGAAGATTTTCTTCAAAATGATATTCAAAATAATAAATGGATTGTTTTTTTTATTGATGAAGTTCACGAACGTTCAGTTAATATTGATCTTTGTTTAGCTTTATTAGCTCGATTATTGACTCGAAAACCAGATTTTAATTCAAAAATTAAATTAATTATTTCATCAGCTACATTAGATAAATCTGTACCAAAACTATTTAGGCAAATATCGAATATTAAATTTAATGAATTTATTATTTCACGAATGGATTTTCGATATCCAATTGAGGATATTCCACATCCAAAAGAGAATGTTCTTGATATTGTTCAAGAACTATATAAAAAACGTCAACGAAATGATCAAATTCTTTGCTTTGTTAATTCAGTTACTGAAGTACATCAATGTTGTCGTTTATTATCACAATTAAGTCATGGAACAATTATTGCCTATCCATTAGTACAATCTCAATCATCAACAATTCAAGAATTCTATATTGAACATGGAAGTGTTTTTTTTTCAACATCTGTTGCTGAAACATCTTTAACATTTCCATCATTGAAATATGTTATTGATACTGGAATGGTTAATATACCAATTTATGATCCTGAATCAAAACGAACAGTTTTACAACAAGTTAGAGCAGCTGAATCAACTTTAAAACAACGACGCGGTCGATTAGGTCGAACAAAACCTGGAGAATATCATTATTCATATACATTTAAAGTTCAAGATAAACTCTTTCCCGAACCTCATATACTTCTTTCAGATCTAACAAATATTGATTTTTTATTGAGAAGATCACCAATTAAAAATGATTTAAATGATTTACAACAATTTTTACCCGATAAACTAAAGCCTCAAACTATCTCAACCATAATTATTGAACTGAAAAATTTAGGTATATTGAAATCATCTTCAAGTAATCAATTTACATCTGAAGGTGAACGTCTTGCTAAATTACCTGATTTTGGTTCATTAGCAATGGCTAAATCAGTATTATATGCTCTTGATATATATAATTGTGGACGTGATCTCATTTGTCTAGCATCAATTCTAAGTGTATTAAATACAACAGCTTTATTAAAAGATATACCACAATATATGAAAAGTCCTGATGGGGATTTTATGACATTATTAAATATAATGAATACAATTTTATTAGTTAAAGAATCTGTTCCTAATCATAAATTTAATCTTCAACGTGTTTGTGAACGAAAAGGATTAACAAATATTGCTCATGTTGTTCGTCAAGCAATGAGACGTTATGAAAATCTTGAAAAATCTTTTAATCTATCTGTTGAATATCGTCATAAAGCTCAAATTCGATCTGACAATTGGGAATGTATAGCAAAATCATTGTTAGCTGGTTATGCAGATAATATTTTTGTATCAATGAAAGATTTATATGAAAAAACTCATCTATTTGTTCGATATAATAATGAAGATGATCGAGCAATACTCGATCTTCAATCGACTCTTACACGTCCAATTAGTGAAACACCAGTTAGTATAGTTTTAGCAAGAGATATTCGTTATGCATCAGCTGTTCGTTCAATAGCTATTCTTTCATTTGTTGGCGAATTGAAACCATCTTGGATTGGTTTAAATATCGAACGTGATATTGAAATTAGTGAAGAAGAAAAGCAACATTTGAATGGAAAAAATATCTGGACACGTTTTAAATCAAAATTATCACATAAAATTCATCAATTAAAAAATAAACCAATTGTTTCATTACATGGAACAACAGGAATTGTTATTAATGATGAATTTCATTTACGAAAACAAATGGTTACAACAATGCAATTTCAATTAGAAAATAATTGTACAAAAAATACAGCAGCTTATGAAAATCTATCAAAAAATCTTGAAAGTATTACGAAAATGATCTACATATTCAATCCAATGAAATGGCGTTGGCAAGCTCAAAAACAAGTAAAAATAACAATTAGTGATAATCCAGCTAATAAAACATGTGATATTACTGTTGAAGGAAGAGATTCAGAAAATAAAAATGTTCGAAAAGAATTTGATTCATTCTTGAGTTGGTTACAAAGAGCTGCTGTTATTAGACATCCAAATGAAGGTAAATATCATTAATTTCATATATGATGTTAAGCATAAATTTTATTTAATATGATTCTAGGTGTTTTACCTCGTTTACTTCATCCTGCTGTACGTAAACGTTATCCAAACATTGAAAAACGCATAGCTCGTATTACTGATAGTGAACGAACAATGGTCGATCTTTATAATGGTGTCAAAGGTACAGGTGTAACACGGCAAACACGCATGGAAGTTGTAGCTTGGACAGCTGTTTGCAAATTTCATTGCAAATTAGAAGGTGGTTTTGTTCGAGATTGGGTTGTAGGCGAACATAAATTTTGTCCAAACAATATGATCAATAATCCAAAGAGTTGGGTTCAATATGTCACCAATTATCAGGGACAACAAATTCCACATATACATGAAGAAATTGTTCCTGCAGATTTAGATTGTCATCTATCTGTTTATCATTATTTTGATATTGATAAATTTCTTGATGAATTACATAAATTTAATATTGTATGCCGAGTATTTCGAGAAGATTGGAGATATATTCTATTAATTGATGAAAATGAACCAACAGGTCCATTTACAATGGATTTAATTGAACCACATGTTGCATTAACACATGATCGTATTGATTTCGATGTTAGTAATCTTTCATTAGAAAGAGATTTTCCACGTGAAATAGGTATGCGTATTGATATAACACAATCTCCATATTTAATTGAACTCGAAACAGTTGTTGATAATATTATGAATAAACGTTTTCAAATTCTTCGTCCAATTGATCAATATGTTAATCAACGTATTCAAAAAATGACTTTACGTCAATGGACACAACATGGAGAACCAATGGATTATATTCCACGACCTCATTTCAAACGTTATGCGATGCTTGTTCCACTACCATATAAATCAACATTATTTGAAGAATTATCAAAAACAATGAGAAAAATTGGATCAATACATATTGTATCTATTGATGAAATTAAAAATCCTCTTTTAGAAGATACATATGAAGGAATGAAAAAAATTATTGCAAAACAATGTAAAAATCAAGGATATAATCCAAATGAACAAAAACTTTTTCATGGAACACATGGAGCTGCAATCCAGGGAATAGTAGAAGATGGTTTTGATGATCGATTTTTCAATCAAGCTGGAGCTTGGGGTGAGGTTTTAAAGAAAAACTATTTCTTAAAATTTGTTTCTTATTTAGGTCATGGTGCATATTTTGCTGATGATCCTGCTAAATCGCACAAATATACACAACCAGGATCTAATCAAGAAAGAGTGATGTTCTACAATAAAGTTATCTTAGGAGTCATATCGACAATGAATGCTACTAATAATACATTGACTTCAGCACCACAAGGATGCCATTCTGTTAAAGGAACTGGATTTCAATACACTGAATATATTGTTTATCGTTATGCACAAGCTTTACCATACTTAAAGATAACTTATAAATAACAAAGCAGCTGTAACCTATTCTTTTGTATTGTCTATCTAATTTGTTTTTTTTTGGTGTATTTTTAAACAAGAAGTGTGTATGATCCATTAGAGTTTTAAAAAGCTAAATTTTATGTGAAACTCTAGTGATGAAATCATTATCTAAATATTAAATTTATAAATAAGTAGCCACTTTTGTTTTGACGCGACTTGGACATCGAATCCTCCAAACAAAACTAACTGTACTTAATCAGTTAAAGTTTAACGAGTTGAGGGTGTTGAGGGTGAGGAAGTCTACTGCCATGACCGGTTTCGTCCTTGCTCAAGGGACTCATCAGATGGCTTAAAGCCATTTAATTCATTTAAAATAAATGACATTTACTTTGCTACAAAAGTTTGAATGAAAAAGCAAAACGAATTTGCAAATTTCCAATCAAAAATTGCAGTAGTAAATTGATTACTAGGCAGTTGAGGTACAGGACAGCTTGTCATGACCCCGTCCGTGAAATAATTGCCAATTTCCAGTCAATTGTTGTTGTTGTCGTTGTATGTACTGTTGTGCTTATCTAGAATAAGATTAATTTATTTGAGGGTGAGGATGTACTGCCATGACCGGTTTCGTCCGAATCTCACGGACTCATCAGATGGCTTGTCTGATTATTCTATTTTTCAAAAATAACCTTTACTTTGAGGGTGAGGCTTATATAAAGAAATACCACGATCCGGATTTCCCCTCTTTGAATTCCACTTGTGTGTACGATGACACACGTTACCATATTTGCAGATCAGCATTTTGTAGTTGTAGATGATTATAATTGTTGAATGATATAAATAATCGCAGATTGGAAAGTAAAGATGCGTTCATAACAGTTTACTAAAATGGTTTAGTTGATAATGTAATCTAAAAGTAAACTGAGAATATGATGAATGGCGTATATTTGTGGGAGTGATTGAAATGAAAATGATGATATTATGAAAAAGTATGAAAAAGTCATTTTAATAATGATCTCGATGCCTTTGGTGTGGTCAATAGCTGGCTAAGTGACTTGTTTGTTCTTGTTTGAATTTTTAAATGGATGTGATTTTTCGAGGAGCCTTGATTTCTATAAAATTTTTGCCATAACTGTTCTAATTGACGTTGAATTTGCAGTAGTGGGCCAGTTTCGAACGTAAATGGTATTCGAATTTCGCGTTTGTTCAATAGAAGTTGCTGTTGCTGTTGTTCCTGTTGTTGCCTTTTTTCACTTCCTGTTGGTTGATGGATTAGTTCGAGATGGAAGTTCGTATACGAATCATTGTTGGATTCTTCGATCAGCGAAATAGCATTAAGTTCTAGAAAAAATCGTTTGAAATTATGTGTAATAAATCTTGGTGGGTAGCCATTGAGGAGTAAAGTCAGTTCAATAGTCAGACGTTCTCGATGAAAGTCATTAATATTGGAACAGACACGTACTGCTCGATAAAGTGCACCTCGAATAATATTACGGTGTACATAACGTGGATGGTCGGATAAAAATGGAACTACGTACGGTTCAGCTGCTGATTTACGAAAGACTCTTGTTCGTAATTCGCCTTCACTATTCACTGCATTGACATCAAGGAAGTTAATATTCATTCCAATCGATGATGTAATATGAATATTGGGATCTTTACTATTGGCTTGATCGAGTATTGTATTTATTTGATCCAATGATAGATTGGATGTCATAAAAACATCGTCAATATATCGTAGATATAATTCTTTGTGTAGTTGCTGATGTTCAATTAATGGTTGTTCCCATTTTAACATGTAGATATTAGCTAGAGTCATTGTAAATGGTGAACCCATAGCACCACCTCGAATCTGTTGATAATATTGGTTCTCAAACACGAAATAATTTGTATCCAAGACGAGACGAGCCATTCTCATTAATGTATCGATAGTCATGCCATTGATTCGACCAGGAGTTGTTGCATGTTGACATAGAAATTCATTTAAAGTAAGTAGAGTACTATCTCGAGGTATCATTGTATATAGATCGGTGACATCGAATGTGACGAATAACGTTGAAGGTAATAAACGATGACAATTGCGATAGAATTCTAATTGTCGAACGAAATGAATACCATTGATAGCTGTTGTACGACGAGCAACTTGATTGAATAGTGGACGAAGTAATTGATCCAAGAAATGGGATATACCAGTTGTTGGTGCACGCATTGAAGAAACAATAGGTCGTAATGGTGTACCAAGTTTATGTGGCTTTGGTAGAAAATAAAGATAAGCTAATTCAATGGTATTTATATTGGGACGCATGGATGGTTTCCAAATCGTAAGATCAATGGCTTTCTTTTTCAATAGTGGATCAAGCAATGTAATTACTTGACGACAATGTTGCATACATGGATTGATATTGCTTGCAATCTGTTTGTAAGCATTGGTTTTAGCCATATATTCGATGGATTTCTCTTGATAACTTTTAGCAGTGCCAACATGAAAGACTTAACTCTTATCAGTTCGTTGTATAATTAAATTTTGTTTTTTCCGTATACGACGAATACTGATAATCATACGATGATCATGTTGACCACGAGCTAATAATCGAGCTGATAATGGTTTAGTATAATATTGTTGGAGAAGATTCTTTAATGCATTGAAAAATTCCATTGCTTGTGAATCAGTTGCTGACATACAATTATTATTGAGACCATATTTGAATGCGTCGACAAGTTGTTGATATTCCCTTTCAATAATTGTATCGATTGGTAAGCGTGAAAACCGACTTTGACAAACGGGTATATATTGAGGACCATTAGCAAGAAAAGCTCTTTGTTGTGTTGAAAAATAGGAAGATGATACTTCAATGATCGGTGCTGATGGTAAAATTGGACTTATTGTATTTATAGATTTGCTCCGACGATCTCTTCTTCTTCGTCCATGACCACCGCCGGAGCACATTCGAAAAAAGACAATTTATGTTTGGTAATCAATTGAGTACGTTTAATAATGTTTGATTGACGTGCTGTGATTGCATTTAATATATCGACGAGCATCTTTGGTAATCGAACTTTACCACCATTAGCAGCATCAGTTAACTTTTTCTTTTCATCTGCAATTACATTACCATGACTTCGAATTAATTTCTCTATAGTCGATATTTCAATTGTTAACATATCCTGTTGAAATCGAGTAATCGCTTTTTCTCGTTGTAATGATAATGTGATACGTTCGTCTGTATGTAAACGTCGATCTCGAAGCATTTGTTGTGTATGTGGATCAATTGAATGATCAATCAGATTCAATGAAGATGGCAAACGTTTCGTATAGATACGTTGCTTTAAAATAGTTAAGTATTCTTCATTTTTCTGTTGATCCATTGTTGCTTGCCAAATTATTTTTGTTGACATTATTTGATCTGTTGTTGGATTTAAATTATAAAATGTATATATCAAATAATAATCGTCGATATCATATTTTAATAATAACTTTTTACGTTCGAAATCAGCTGTAATTTAAGTTGACCTTTACGAACAAAAGCTGGAATAACAGTCGATAATCGATTTAAATCCATTGATATGTGTTCAGGTACTTGTTGTTTATGTATATCCAATTGTTTCGCAACTTGTTGTAATCGTTTTTGAATAAACGTTTGTTGTTTGAAAATATTTTCCTGTTTAATAAATTGTAGTCTATGAAGATTATGTTCTTTACGAGACGATTTCGACATATAATGACTACTAGAAATAAATTCAGGAGATGTAACCAAACTCAAATACTATGTCAAATAATCATCTTTCATTTTCAAATAAAATAAATCGTTGATTAGTTGAGCATAAGTACGAGCATATTTTAATTTTTCAGATGTATCCAATAGTGTCAGTATATTCGTTTCATCGATGCCTTTCAATGCATTGGATAGTAATCGTTTAAAAACGTAATCAGTTACATGTAAGTAATTAGGTTTATTTGATGATGATGATGATGATGATTCGATAGGTATTTCATCAATATCAGCTGTGGTAATAGTTTGAGGACGAGTTTTTTTCATCGATGGTTGCATAATAGATATGCCACTTGCTGATGGTGGTACGCCACCAGGCTTTGAGACTTTTTCTCTTTTGCGCTTATGTACTGATGTTGTTAAATCAGAAGTAGTAATGGACAATTGTTTTTTTCTTAATTTTGCTCTAGATCTTTGTGCTTGTCGATTACCACGTGATTTATTCTGCTTCTTCTTCGTTGTCTCCTTTTCTGTATTTTCATTGGTATCTTCATTGAGTGCAATTGTTGTCTGATCTTGTCAATATTCATCCAAATATTCTTTTTGTCTATCCAATATTGGACTGTAGTTATCGCCTTTTGACATATGAAAAAAAAGCAATACAAGCAATTTTTATTGTTCTTCGAGATGCATATATTTGCGATGATGAGGAAAAATTGATATAAAAACAGATTCACTTGTATATAGAAGCAAATACAAATCAATCTGCTATGCTCAACTTTTGCTTTTCAGCAATCAATTGTCTTAATGTCAAAATGAACAGTTGTGTGCTTTAATTAAAATTAA
>Ga0209915_1003116_pt1 | contig 15001 bp, 17 predicted proteins | sample ThiBiot_750_plan_FD_183952 | JGI IMG/M metagenome (GOLD analysis project Ga0209915, IMG submission 183952) | Wastewater bioreactor microbial communities from Cape Town, South Africa - Thiocy_cont_750_plan (SPAdes) | ecosystem: Engineered > Bioreactor > Thiocyanate-remediating > Anaerobic-Aerobic... | reverse complement strand
TTCTTCGTCTAGAATCCAATGGCATCGTCCTTTTTCCAAGAACATCTTTTAGCCTCACTCTATCTCTGTCGAGTAAATCTCTCTCTTTCTCTTTCGATTAGTCAATTTCTTTGTTGTCTTAGATGAATCTTAATCCTACAACAGCGTTAACTCCAACGAGTTTACTCTCCAATGTCACGGCTTGTCAAGTTCTTGCTAATATCGCTGCTATGCAGTTCTATTATCCCGGAGCAAACTATGCCTATGCTCTGTACAAGACGTACATTTGGGACGTTTTGCCGAGCAATTGGACCGGTCCGGCTATTCCTTTTCTTGCCTATCCATCGACGTATTATTCGGACGTAACGAGTTCGTCGTACAATTGGATCAGTGCGACGTTCAGTCAAAATGATTTATTGAGAATTAAACTAGCGAAATATTCAGCTCGAGGAGAGTATTTAGGACGATTCGATGGATTCGATACGATTTTACAATTATGCGGAGGAGGTTATTCACAAGGACGAGCTGCTTTTACTTTCGGAACGATTTATCAACGAACTGTACGTCGATTTGTTCGGTTCGTTTTTTGATGAAAATATTTCGTCGTTTTTTCAGTGTTCAATCCGATTCGACGCACTCTGGAATTCAACGTTATACGAAACCGCATTTTTCGATCCATGTAAATCGAAGTTTTTTGTTTTTTTAACTTCCTCAACACTCTCAAAAATCTTTAGATATTGTCTTCAGTCAATCAGGCGCGGACTACATGCTACCGATTCCAGTTGTTATTCAAAACTATCGAACACAAACCGATACTTCACCGAATCAAAACAGTATTTACTCGACTTGTTTTTTTTTTATTATTATTTCGACTCAATTCCTTGTAGCCGAAGAATCGAAATGGGTCTATCATCGACGATTTTTCCTTGTCGATCGTGTCTCGGGAATTTCGAACAACGGTACCACATTTTTCGCTCGTTTTTCTCCTCGATAAACTTCGTCTTTCAGTCCTACGAAACATTCACTACGCGAAATCAATCAAAATCCTGAATACTCTCACCGATGACACGAAGTACATTCGACCACCGGTGATCTACATCGAATACGATGAGTTTTCTTTGACCAGTATCGGCAAAGGCACAACTGTTGATGTGAGAAAAGTCAAAACAAAAATGATTAAATCCTATGTTCTGTTTGAATAGATTACGTTCAAAACTGAATATCGAATGAATTTAACCTCGCATATTCAAGCGATTTGGATCGCTATTGGCGTTCTGACCGGTCTAGGACTGATCCTTGCTTTCATTCAAACAGCTATCTGGCAAAAACGTTCGGGCAAAACTCTCATTGACCTTTCAGTAAATAATTCTCTCAAATTTTTGTTGTTGTCTCTCATTGTTCTTTAAAGACTATTGGTAAATTTCTACTTCATTTAATCAATATCGTCGGCACGATATTTTTCATTGTCATGGCCGGTGTGTCTCTCTGGTGGTTGATATTCTACAAACGTCAGGACGCAGTCTATCTCGTCATACCGACGAACGGTCAGCAAGCATCGTTCACAGCTTTGGTTATTGTTGCATTTGTTTTGAAAACAATCGATATTCTACAGCTGATTATTCAACAGGCGAATACCGATATATTTTTTGTCGATTGGGAAAAATCGAAATCAGGTCCGAGAATGAGAAGAAAGAGAGATTTTTGAGTTCGTTCTTCGTTTCCTAGGAAATCCAAGATCGGTTTCAGCATGGCGAACATGTTTTGTTGCGAATGAATACAGCGAATTGGAAACATTTCGAAGAATAAACTTATCTTTTCAATTAATTTTCGTTTTATTTCTCTTAAAAGTAACATTCGAATTTAAATTCAAACGAAAAAAATGCTTCGTTTTAGGTGATTAATCTCGAAAATGTTGCAACAGCTCAACCGAATACAAGTGTATTTCCATCGTTATCCGATTACACAGCCGAATACAACGCCATTCTTCGTGTTGGCATCGCGTTTTCCATGTGGCTTGCAACAGGTACTTAGACCAAACAAATCTGGATAATTTCATATAGAAAATTTTTATACTAAAATCACAAAAATAAGCAAAGTCGAGTGATCCGGAGAGAATTTGAGAAATTAAGGCGGCCGCAGCCACCCTCCACCTTGATACACAATGAGTGTTGGTATGAGTACAAAAATCAGTCAAAAATTCCCAGTAAATCAGAACGACTGTTGCAATAAGTGGTAAAACTTGGAAATACGAATTCATTTTTACCAAAAGTTCTTTAAAATAAATGCGGAAACATCCGATTGTTATGTGTACTTCAAAAAGTAAAAACTCAAGCTCTCGCCGCTTTCATATCTTATGTTTCTTTAAATGTATATTCTTGAGAGTGATGGTGGAGACAAGGGTAGTATCGATTGTACAGAAAAGAAATAGATTCTATTCGAATTTAGTATGAAAACCATAGGAAATATCAATGTTCATGCTGAAAATCAGAAAATCCTTGATGGATCGGGCCCATCTTCGAACTCGACCGAGACTAAACTCTGCAGAAAATTTCAGATCGATCGGAGTTTCCGTTCGGAAATTATTGTGTAAACGGCTGGATGGACACACTGACCGATTATAGGGTGTACTCACTTTTTGAGTACACAAAAAAACGCAAAACAAATCAAAAATTGTATAAAGAAAATTTTATCATTGGTTTGTTTTTTTTCTATAAGAAGGACCTTCATCATTTTACAATTTTAGAAATGTATATAGTGCCTTTCTCTTTATTCAACACAGTTTATATAGGGATGGTTACACATGAGAGAACAGAGGATCAGTGCTCGGTGATTATATAGGGGCATCGTATATAACGGTCGATTACCGTTACACGCCTGTCTTGAGCAAGAAATTTTTAAAAAAAGTTCGTCTAGGGAAAGTTTTGAGTAATATACGCTTTTGGACTCCGTTTTGCTCGACAGTTTGTTTTTTCGTCTAGGTCTCGTTCAATATCTCGTCTACATTCTTTTCTATCAGCATTTTGTCGAAGATAAAATTCTGAATTTTATCGATCTTTGTTCGGTTTCGAACATCAGCATGTTCATTCTATCGAACAATCAATATGGATATTATATTCACGGTCGTTCGCCTCAAGGCACGGCCGATATTAATATGAAAGAAATGTTAGATTATTTCACTCGAGAAGAAAACAAAACAATCGGTAGTCGAGGTCTCGAAGTGAATACAACTGATCAAACGTTTATCGTTCATGTTAATCAAGAATTTCGAAAACAATACGGAATCTTACTTTCAAGTTATCAAGTAAAAAGTCAAATAAAAAAATCTTCCCCTCTCTTCAATTTTCTCTCTTCTTTTGAGAATCAAATACGTTCACATAAAACAAGAAAAGATGAAGAACGTGAATCGGAAATTCTACTCGTCTCATATCGAAATCTCAATGAATTCCTCATGCAATTCATCGAACATTCAATACCAATTTATGATTATTCAATTCGACGACGGGTTCTAGTCGAGCAAATCTTCAATTGGGACTTTCGAACGAAATCAACTGAAAATGTTTTTCTCATCGGTAAAAACAAAATCATTTTGAATTTGAGTATTTGCATATTTTTCTTTATCTCTTGAAGATAACAATCGAAATTTTACGAAAACATTATTTTGTGGTTATGAAAATTCATTTTTCATTTGGAATATGGCAACATTTCTGTTCATTGATTATTTTGCAATGAATTATATTCTCGCAGCAATTATAACATATTTACTCCATCAAGTAGGACGAGATTTCATTCTTTTTTTTTGTTTTTCGAAATAAATTGTTCATTTTAGTTTGCTGGTAAATTGCGTGAGTCATTAGGCAAAAACAATCTCTCGAAAAAAACATTAATTCCGAAAAATTTTCTTATTTAATTAGTGTGAAATAAATGTCTAACAGATTTGTGTGTCTACTAAATTCAGCTGTTCTTTTTTTATCAATATTTGAATAAAATGCGAAGGATGAATAATCACCTCAGTTATTTAAAAGAAACGATTGGCAAATAATCTTGATATGTGCATGAAAACAAAATTTTGTGGAAAAAAGTCTAATTTTTCTCTCAAAAAAAAAGTTTGACTTGGCTGGAAAAAAATTATATATTTTAATCAAGATTTTATTAGTATTGTTTTTCTTCCCAGATCTATCGATACGACTGTCCGTATACATACCGTAATACCATTACTGTAGTTCCGTAATTCTGTGTCAAATATTGCGGGCGTATTCGACTCTGCTTTATATCGTAAATTAGTGGTTAACGACCGTATTGTTTGACATGGGTTGAGTAAGAAAGACAAAAAAAAAGTTCGACTAGGGTCATTTATTTCATTCCCAAAAGAAAAAAACTACAGATTTCTGTCAATTAAAAAGTATCACTGACAGCAGTCAGGACAGGGACAACAGTTGTGATCAGGCTCAGTGCAACTGCACGGACGACAACCTTCAGGAAGCATTGATGGGCTTGATGAAGCTGTAGATTGTGCCATGCAACTTGCAGCGATAAAGACCAAGAAAAAAAGCCAGGTGATAAGTTGACCGAGTTTTTGCATTTTGTACTTCGTGCTTGAAAATAACAGCATTTACGTGTATATATACACACGAATTAAAAACAACAGATGTCAATTTTTCTCAAAGCAATTGATATGACGAGAGAGAGAGGGTCGATGATATGAACAAGACGAGCTCATGTCCAATTGTCCTTCTATTTATTGATTGAAAAGAAAAGTTGATCTGATCATGCAATTCGATCACTTTTTACTATTTGTTCTCTGTCAATTGCTTCGCCTATTAATCATTTATGTTCTCGGATTACAATCAGGAGAACGTTCTGATTACATCTTCTTTCAAAAAATCAATTATTCTTCCATTCTTTCTTTCTTCGTTCATTTGATTGCTTGATTGAAATCAAAGTGTATGGATGTTGAAGTACAACGACGGAATATTTTTATTAGCTTTGCTGTTCTCGCTAGTTGTGGGCTGTTCGTTGGTTTTATGAAAACATGGAAATGGTTTTCGAGAACAGGACGAATTATAATTGATTTATTCGTAAAAAAAAGCCTCTTTCATTTTTTAATTGTATTTTTTGTTTTATGAATAGACAATCGGCAAATTGATCCTATACATTGCCAATGCAATAGCCACTGTTCTTCTTCTGATTATCATCGGAGTTTCACTTTGGTGGTTGATTTTTTACAAAGTATTGAATAAGATTTTTCCTTTCTCTCGAAAAACAAAATCTTTTCTTCAAGAGGCAATACGAGACAATCTTTCCGTCGAATGCAAACGCGATTCAAGATCTATTGAAAATCTTTCTCATCGTTTCGTTTATTGTGAAAACGATCGATATCGTTCATGTCACCGTTCGACAGACGAAGATCGACGTGTTTTTTGTCGATTGGGAACGATCGAGAATAGGAAATACGAATAATGTTTCCGTTTGGCGAAGTTATTTCGTTGCCAATGAATTCAATGAAATTCAAACTTGTCGACGAATCAACGTCGTTTTTCAATTAATTTTCGTTTTATTTCTCTTAAAAGTAAAGACGAAGAAAAAAATTTGCCGAAAAACAAATCGAATTTCAGGTTCTCAATCTCGAAAATGTCGCCTGTGCGCAAAGTTCATTCGTTCTCTTTCGGTCGGAATTCAACTGTACCGAATACAATCCAACATTTCGTACAGCCATCGGATTTTTGACATTCTTATCCACAGGTAAAAAGCGATGATGCGCACTGCACTCTGAAAAAATTTGTCTTCTGTGTTTATTTCCCTCCAACCTGATGGTCCTAGAGGGACAGTTTCTCAAACTTGCACAGTGATATGTAATAAAAGAAAAGAAAAGAACAAAGAGCAGCAGACCGAGACCGAAGATATCGAACTTCCAGTGCATGGCTAAGAAGTAACGTACGGAGGTCCTCTGACGCTTAACGCGATAATCACCTTCCAACCAAGAGCTACGATATCTATTCAGGAGTATCTGTTTGTTAGCGATACATTCGTATACGTATCGTATCGCTATACGTCTTTCTTCTCATCTGATATAACATTCTTTCTCTTCTTCGTTTTTGTTCTTTTTAGTGGATCAGTTGTTCGTTTTTCTTTGATCAGGCAATACATATACATTCTCAGTGCAGTCTCTCATACTCATCTTCATCAGATCCTTTGATAGTACTACGAGAGCTCACACTGTTCAATTAGTAGAAAACTATCTAGCGAATCATTGAGTACTTTGAAATATTTTGTCCAATAAACATAACAGGCATCGTCAAATGATCGTTCGTTATAACTATGTTGATTATTCCACTGTGAACATCTCATGAGATGACTGATTCGAATTCGAAATGATAGAGTGAAATTTTGAGTCAGAAGTAAAAATTTGACTTATTTTCGAACTCGAATTAGGCAGTTACTCGATGAAACTGATTTGATGTTGCACCATTAAATCTAATTGCTCTAATAATTGAAAAATGTTGTCTTCTCTAGCTTTGATTCAATATATCGGCTATCTGCTCATCTATCAACGTTTTATCGAGAATAAAATTTTGAATTTTATTGATCTATGTTCAGTATCGAATATCAGCGTGTTTATATTCGATGAGAATCAACACGGATATTATATTCATGGTCGTTCACCGCATGGAATCACCGACGTCAATATGAAGGAAATCTTAATGAATTTCTATCGAGAGAAAACGGCTATTTGCAGTACGAGAGGTTTACTGTCGAATTCGAACGAGCAGATTTTTATTATGAAATTGAGTCGATCATTTCGACGGCAATATGATTTATTAAATCAAAATTATTCAGTAAACACCAATGAATCGAAATTATTTTGTAAAAAGAAATTCGATTGTGATTATTTTGTAGAATAATATCGGACAGCGAAAGACACGAGAAGATATGGAACGATATACGGATCTTCTTTTGCAATCGTATCAAAATCTCAATGGATTTCTATGTGCATTCATTGATCATTCATTGCCAACGCAGAATTATCTCATTCGAAATCGATTCTTTCTCGAAAAACTTTTCAATTACGAATTTCAAGGTCAAACACGAGCTAATTTCGAAGATTATATTGACAACAGTTTCTTTGTCGATAATGAACGAACATTTACCGAGATTCTATTCTATGGTGAAGAAAGTTCATTGTTTCTTTGGAATTTAATTACATTTCTATTTGTTGATCGTTTGGCAAACAATTTCATTCTTGCTGCTTGCATCACTTATCTACTAAATTCTGTAAGAGAACGTGTAGTTTATTCGAAGAAAAACAATTTTTCCTTTTTTGTTCGCAGTTTATGGTTCATCTACGAGATTCATTAGGCCGAAAGAATCTCGCCAATAAAACTTTAATACCACGTGAATTTTTAATTTAATAAAAATTTTTCTTCTCGTCCGAGATATTTAACCGTTAGAAACGCGTTAATTACATTAACAAGTACGGGTAAATCTTGATTTTGAACTTGTAAATCAACGAAATTCGATTGAAATTCGAAATAGATCTCATTTCGACCGTTGTCCATGCTCGATTGTAGCTGTTCGAACGGATATTTCCATAGGATCTTATTCGTTTTGCTATACATAATAAAACCATCATGAATACTGATCATGAATCGACATGTTTGACCTTGATAGACACAATTGAATATACGAATTCGAATCGAGTAAACGGATATGTAAAGCGAACGTTGATAGTTCGAGATGAAATCATCGTAGTCCGATTGACGTTCGAAATTGAGATAATGAGTTTGATTGAACGGAAACGTAAAGATAAACGATTGTGGATAACGAGCAAGAATTTCAATGAATATTTCAACAATTGAATAGACACGTCGACAGGAGACAAATTCCGGTATAGTAAATGGCGGCGTTTGATCGTCACCGAAGATGTATAAATGTGTGTCTTTAAAAACGAGAAAAACCGGTTTCCATTCGTTCGAACCGTTCGTTCTCTCGTAAATCCAATTGGCATAGAGAACTTGTTCGTTCGAGAGTAGATTTTGATTTAATTGATTGAGCTTTCGTCGAATTAAATGTCGACAAACGAGATTTATTCTCGATATCCACATATTCTGTTGAACGATGGTTTTCGTTTGAAATCGGCCGATGCGTCGGCGATCGAACATGACCACTTCGAAATATTGATTGACTCGAGCGTAGAGAAGTGAATACTTTTGTATATCGAAATATTTCGCTAGATCATTTCGAAATTGAACTGTCAGAGAAATTTTCTTGTTGGTGATTTGATGTAATTTTGAAATGACTTGTTGATGAGTGAGAGAAGAAATATCTTCGTGATTAATTGCTAGAATGACATCGCCAAGATTCAATAGATTAACATTCGATTTTTGAAGACGAGAAATGAAAACAGGAAAACCTGAGAGAAGAAAGTTTGAAGAAAAAACTGTTGAGTGGATCTCTCTCTTACCGGTATCTTTCCCGCCTTTAATCGAGAAGCCTAATGAATGTGTTTTCGAATCTCTCAACACGACGACTTGTCGAGGTGTTGAATCGATCGGTCGAATGATTAAAGCATCGTTCATTAATTGTAATACAACCGGTTTTGATCCCGTCTGTTCATCAGTAAAGATCACTTGTTCTTCGAATAAAATCTGACTTTCATAACGAATCTTCCGATGAGAAGAACGAGCATAGTGTATAGCACGTCGGTCAGACATAAACTAACTCTTTTCCATTTGCGATAGTAAGACAAACTGACGGCCTGTCAACAGTTGGAACAAGGCTAGATATCTATCGATCATCACCTCTTACATCACGTGTTTCTCTTTCACTGACCGCGCATCGACACTTTATAAAAATATAGGAATTTAAAGTCGTATTTTTATGACTCTTTATATGCATATTTATATATTTAAATTGGGTAGTAATTAAGTGCGCAGTAGACTAATTGAGGAAAAAGTTTGGATTTTATCAATAAAATGATTTTTTTAATGAGAAAAGTAAATTTTTTTACCGAGATTTTGGTTTGAATACTGAGCGTTTAATTTGTACTCATTTAAATTTAACAAAAAAATTCCATTTTTTCGTAAATAGTCTTCTATCATATAGTAAAAAGCTTCTAAATCTTTGGTTTCAAATGAAGATATCTGTTGAAATTCCCTTTTTCTTTTTCTTTTTAAATCTATATCAATTGGTCAGTAACAGTGGATAACTGTTCACTGGTCGATTTACTTTTTGTGTTAACCACCTTCAATCAAAAGTGTCCTTTATGATGATACCATGAGAATGTTGGTATATTACCTACATCCTCGCATAACGTGCCTTTCTTTTCCCAGATCTATCGATACAACTGTCCGTATTTGGTCATAATTTTGCCGCTTATGGACCGCACTATTAAGTAAACGGTCGTATACATACCGTAATACCATTACTGTGGCTCCGTAATTCTGTGTCAAATATGACGGGCGTATTCGACTCTGCTTTATATCGTAAATTAGTGGTTAACGACCGTATTGCTTGACATGGGTTTATTCAACACAGTTTATATAGGGATGGTTACACATGAGAGAACAGAGAGTCAGTGTCCGATTTGAAAGTTGAATTCAATTTTACAATTTTATCATCTTAATAAAATACTGTTTCTTTTTTATTACTAATTTACAAAAGAAAAAAAAAAAGCTTAAAATTGAATAATATTCTTCGAATTCGTATTGAATACCAACGATTTTCGGTAGGATAAATGCGAATTCGTATTCGAAAAGTTCTTGAGTAAATGTACGAGTTGATAGAATGTCGGTCGTTTCTTCTCGTCCCATTGCCAACATTCGAGCATGATTTCGTAGATATACGACGGACAACGTACGGGCCGTTCTAAACGTTTGCCAAGTTTTAATTGATAATAAACATCACTGCCACTTTGTTCACCTAAAGTCAACAGAAAACGATGAAGAAAAGAACTTTTTTTTGAAGAAAATTCAACCGTAAGGAGTTGCACCGTAGGAAAACATTTCCCATAGAGTTATGCCGAATGACCAAACATCGGATTTCGACGTGAATTTACCGATACTGATCGCTTCGGGCGCGTACCATTTGACAGGAATTTTACTGTCGGATCGTTGAACATAGATATCCTTGTCAATACATCTCGACAAACCAAAATCACTGATTTTCACTTGATCAGTTGATTGTAGGAGAATATTTCTCGCAGCTAAATCTCGATGAACAATGCCTCTGTTCTCCATATACTCCATTCCATCGGCGATTTGTGATGCCCACAGTTTCAGTCGATATTCACTGATCGTTAATTTATGTTTCCAAAGATAATCAACCATCGATCCGAGTAGAAGCAATTCGATGATCATCATCATTTCATTGCCGCTCGAATCGACAATTCCGTAGAGTTTACAAATGCAATGATGATTCAATTTCGACATGTGTTCAGCTTCTCGAAGGAAGTCTTGTTTAGCTGAATAGGAATAGTCTTTCAAAACTTTGATTGCAACGGGTATTTGAGTTGTTGAATTCTCTCGGTAGAAGCCTTCGTAGACCTCGCCGAATTCGCCTTCGCCGAGTTTAGTCGTTTGCTGAATTTGTGTGGGTGAAATGAGATTGAGTTTGAACGATGATCGGGTTTCGATGTTAACGATTGGCATCGTTAAACGTTTGATTTTCGAGTCGGATGTGTACGGTCGAATTTTGCCACCGACACTGGACAAACGAGTTTTAAACGGATTTTCGTCAGTGAATTGTTTCGGTGGACTACTGCCCGATAGAGATGCGCTCGATGACGATGTTGACAGAGGACTTTCTTGTGTTGATGACGAATTCAATGACGTCGCTGAACTGTTCAATGACGAGACAAATCTCGAACGTTGATTGCTAAGACTCGTCTGACGGCTCAGTGTTAATTTGACTTCATGCGTTCGAATTTTATGATTTGCCGGAGTCAATGGTGAATACGGTTGAACGCGACTTTGAACGAGATTTTGATATTGATTGATCGAACAAGTCAATGTCGTTGGGAGACCGTCTGGTATTCGACAGTAATGATCAATTAAATGTTCGAGAGATTCAAAAAACGGCCCATCATCAATATAAAATGTTGTGTCATTCAATCGAACGATTTCGAAATTTAAAAGTTCTTTTTCATAGTAAATCGTCAACGCGTAATTCTTCAAATTTTTCGAACTATATCGAACAACAAACATGCCGTTGATCGGCCCGTTCGAAACCGATTCGATGAGAGTTTTCGCTGCAATACGATCGAATTTCAACTGATCATGAAACCAATCGAGTCGAGATGATTTGGCCGATGGGGTTCGAAACTGTCGTAGGACAGCGAGCGATTCCTCGTGTTTCATTTCTTCGGCTATTTGCATCGGCGTTTTGCCTTGGTCCGTTCTCGGCCGTAGAGGAGCGCCGCATTCGAGTAGAATTCGAATGCAACCCGATGAATTATAAAAAGCAGCTTCATGCAACGGCACCCAATTATTCGTATAGTTTCGTTCTTCGTAATCGGCCAGACCTTCTCGAATGAGAATGTTCAAAGTCGATGGTCGATTGCCGGCTGCTGCTCGATGTAGAGCCGTCGCACCGTGAGCATCTCGAGCGTGAACATAGCAGCCAGCTTGAATCAGCAAACGAACGATATCGTCATGTCCGAAGTAGGACGCTTGGTGAAGAGCTGTCGAACCTTGACAATCTTTGCCGTTCAGCTCGGGACGACAGTGCAAATATTCGTAGGAAAGAATTTCTTTGACGATTTCGATGTTATTCTGTTGGCAGGCACGATGCAAAGTGTTCGTTGTGCCGGTTGAACGAGCAGAAATAGGCGGCGGTTGACCTCGAACGAAGTCTTTCGAAAGAGAACATAGTAAACCATCGGTAGATTCTTGATAATACCGAATAAGATTCTCGATTCCAGCAATTTGTGGACCAGCATCTATAAACAATCAAAAAAAACCTGATTATAATCATTCACAATCACCGACAATTATTAAGTAGTGTTTTTTAGCATAAAGTAACAAGATTGTTCCGAATTCCTTTGATTACTAATGATTGGCATGGTGACTACCCATGTCAAACAATACGGTCGTTAACCACTAATTTACGATATAAAGCAGAGTCGAATACGCCCGTCATATTTGACACAGAATTACGGAGCTACAGTAATGGTATTACGATATGTATACGGACAGTCGTATCGATAGATCTGGGTATCCTTCAGTAGTGTTGTGTTCGGTAATACAAACATGATTGCTTTGATTGACCATTGAGTGCTGGTAATTCTAGATGACTGTTATAATGACTTTTCGCAAAAAAAAACACTGATAAACAATGCGGCAATCAAAGCAATCAAAAATTCAGCTTTTCTCCTCGTTCGTGTTTTTTTTCTCTTCTTACCAATAGAAAAATAAATATCGTAAATAAGTTGAATTTTGTAATGAAAACATTTGTCATTCGAAATAATCGATAGACTAAAATCGTGTGTTGATGTTGTACAATCACGAAGTAAAAACAAACCATTGATGTTCGTTTGTGAATATCGTTCTTTTAATAATTGTTCCGCTTTGTCTCGATCGATATTCGGATGATAGTAAGAGATATTTATCGATTCGATTGTCAATTGTTTTCGATCTTGTTCAAGGAGAGTTAACAGTGAATTTGTTTTCAAATCATCATTGACGAATGTATTCATTCTTTTTTTCTTAATCTGAATGTCAAAAAAAACAAATATATGTTAAGTTTAAAAGCATTCGGTGGGCGATTTTATGAGTTTATTATCATTTTATGATACATTCGAGAGAGAAGAAATGCAAGAGGATTGTTCATGTGTATGTTTTTTGTTACTCGTAACTTACTTGAGAGCTCACTGATGCAATCTCATGTTACTCTATATATATATCAAGGCAGAGCCGTCATCAATTGCACGTATACTTATGTCATTTAAAGCTGAGAAAGAAGGACAATGTATGTTGTCACTTTTCTCTTTTTTTTATCGTCTTAGAGATAATGAAACGAGAATCAATTGCAATCAAACTATCACGACTGATTCATGTCTTCTTACCGTTCTTTTTTTTGTGGTTATGATTTATAAAAGTAACTTTTCAGCTCGTTTTTTTCTTCAAATCGAAATATTTTCTTTTCTTTTTACCATTTATGTATGCTAAACAAGGCTTTTTTTTGTTAATAATGACAACAATAACAAAAAAAAAGGAGAACTTATAAGATATTTGTACATGAATAAAAAAACGTTTTTTTTTTCTTTTTTGATTTTCTAAATCTCTTCGTTGCAATTAAATAAATTGACATATGTACTTTAATCATCCGTATACAAGCTTCTAATTTAATTAATTAAAAGTGTCGTTCTCGGTTTTTTTTAGTAGCTAGTAATTATTCAATAGAGAGAAAAAAGAGAGAAAAAGAAAGAGAGAAAATTGCGTTTGATTTAGAGCACTTGATCTTTGAACAGGAAAGCGACAATGATGATGATGACAACGATGGATAATTGCTCAAATGAATATCTTCGTATCGAATCGGATAATGATGAAATTCGAATATTTGAATATGATAAACATGAAGACGAACTATCCGAGAGTGAAATCGAAGACAATACTGACCGATTCTCACCGGTTATCAAAAACGAAGAAGTACGACAACAATTCTCTCTCTCTTTTACTAATTTTGTTTTCTTTTTAGATTTCTTTACAATCGAATGGTAAATATACTTTCTCTCTTTTTTTTTCAGCAAAAAAAATCATTTTTCAGATCGTCCGAATACTGAACAATATCAAAATTTTGCTCCGTACTTCATTTCACCTTACTATCCATCGGCTAGTACTCTTCAAACATTTGTAATTAATTCAATTATCTTGAAATCATTGTCTCACAGTTGTGTTTCGTCTCCTCTAGGACAAAATGCCTTCATTAGAATGTCTCTCGAAATTCATCGAGCCAACAACAGGTAGGAATATAGTTCATTGTCGGCCGGAAGAGAAGAAGAAAGAACTAAATGAATTAATCATTTATTATCCAATTTTCTGTAATGGAGAACGAGAATTTCTAGTCTAGTCGTTGTTTGATGTTAATGGACGCTTTGAAAATATTTAACGAGAATGAAATGGTTTTATTTAAGGTATATCGAATTCAATTTATTTGCCGAGTTCTTTTCAACATTGGTAATAAAAAAAAAGAAGAAGAAGAAGAAGTGTTTTTTGTTGAAAAGCTTTGCTTTGACATTCGTAGGCGGCCGGCTGTTTATCCGTATGAATATTCGAAAGTTCGTCGAACCAATTGTCAAGAAAGCAAACAGAAAAAATCTCATATTAAAAAGCCATTGAATGCATTCATGTTATTCATGCGTGAACAACGTGCACAAGTTGTTCAAGAATGTACGTTGAGAGAAAGTGCAGCGATCAATCAAATTCTTGGACGAAAAGTAAAATTTGAAATTGAAGGGAGAAGACAAGTTGTTTTTTGTTTTTCGTCTAGTGGCATGAACTCGATCGAAATGTTCAACAGAAATATTACGATATGGCAAGAGATGAACGCATGAAACACATGCAATTGTATCCGGGATGGTCGGCAAGAGATAATTACGGTGCAAAAAAGAAACGAACGAACAAAGGAAAAAAACGAGAGAAAAATCAAGGTACTTCGAATCGAGTTTAGCTTTTTTTGAGGTGTGGCTTTTTTTAGAATGTCTCAATCAGAAGAAATGTCGAGCTCGTTTTGGCCTCGAACAGCAAGCCAATTGGTGTAAACATTGCAAACGAAAGAAGAAATGTTTACGTTATACGGAAAATGAAAGTAGTACATCAGTTGAAATTTCATCATGGAGCGATGAAGACGATACGGATCAGTCCGAAGATTGTGATGTTATACCCATGAATGAACATCAATTGAATTCGGATGATGAAAATAAATTACGTTCATTGAAATAAAATACATCAGTATTCTTGTTTGTGTTTTGTTGTTGTTGTTTCGTTTAAATGTTTTCAATAAAATCTTATCCCTAGTCGAACTTCTTTTG
>Ga0209915_1003108_pt1 | contig 15038 bp, 4 predicted proteins | sample ThiBiot_750_plan_FD_183952 | JGI IMG/M metagenome (GOLD analysis project Ga0209915, IMG submission 183952) | Wastewater bioreactor microbial communities from Cape Town, South Africa - Thiocy_cont_750_plan (SPAdes) | ecosystem: Engineered > Bioreactor > Thiocyanate-remediating > Anaerobic-Aerobic ... | reverse complement strand
AGCATCTAAATATCGATTCCTGACTTTTATATATATGCAATCGGACCGCCTATAATATCGTCCTTGACCTGTAAGAAAAAAAAATACTTTGTATTTTTTTCAATGATGATACCATAAGATATGATGGGAAAAGCTTTTTCTACCAGGCCCATGATATGTTGTTATATAGCCTATTTAGATGCTATAAACCTTGTGCTCAACTATTTTTAAAAATAAAAAAAACTTTCACAGTAACATAAAGTCAATGTTCTTCGAAAATTTTCTTACTCCATCATTCTTCTCTATGGCCATATATTTGTACTTTTTCCGAAAGTCTTATATACAAACAATTTTTTGCGATATTTTTATATAACTTTCTGATATGATATATGAGGTTACCTTTTATATAAAAACATGATGTTAGATGTTTTTCTCCAAAAATGGAAATTCTAATATCATCAATGGTTTTGTCTATTAAAACGTTTAATCCTCCTATAACTCTGTGTATTTCATTCCAAAGTTGATAAAAGTTGGTTTAAAATGAACCTCCATCATTTTTGGAATACATATATGTGTCATGTGAAACTCCGAAAATTTTCAAAAATTTTTAGACATATATTATGTTCAGTTTAAAAGGCCGGGAAAGGACACCAGAACCATACTAAATTTATTTCATAGCTCCAATTCTCAATAGCGCTGCCGAAGCTCAAAGTTTCACTTTTTGGGGGTGTTTTTTGAACACTAACTTTGGAGGCCCAACAAAAATCACGAAAATTTTTTAAAAATCTATAAATCTAGTGATAAATATTAGATATGGTATACATGACATTGCATGTGTGAACGAACAAATTCATTTGAAATCCTAAGTTATACCTGATAATTGGATTTTCCTATTTTGAGGATATAAAAAAATCTTGAATTTTTTTCAATTTTTTTAAACTTCTTCAATTCAATATAAAACATGGTATTATATAACATATTAATGAATCTACTCTTAGAACTTTTTAGTTGAAAAAATTTTTCATATGTGATTTTTTTACCAAAGGAAACATATTGGAAACCAATTTCGATGTTCAATTTTCTCTATAATGCGGATTTGTTTCAAAGTGATACTCTATACTATCATGTAAAGTATGTGCGTGTATCGTTATAACAATGTTTTATCGGAATATTCAGACGGGGTAGAGTATGGTATATTGATCATTGGTTTTCCCTTGAAAAAAAAAAATGATATAATTAAAAATATTTTTCGGAATTATATAACTCCGAAAACATGTTATTATGATAGTATTGGCTTCGCTGTGTCATAATATATTTTTTTTATTTACGTATGTTAGATATTGAGATGGTAATGATACAAACCTTTTTTTTGGTCATCTTGAAAAAATTGCTAAAAAATAAGATTTTTTAAAGTGTCTATTACCATGTACTGCGATTGAATATTTTGATGATTCAAGTTTTATTAGATATATAATACCAACTATAAAAATCACACATGAGGTCCCATCCTTATTAAATCCACATTATATGATACCAAGGTCAATGGTTTTATTTTTGAAAAAAAAATTCATGGGAGTTACCAAAGTTTGAATTTCATAATTATAATGTTAAAAACCTTTCAAAAACTCCTTAATGATGTCTATGAGTCGTTTTACAACATTAATTTTTTTTAAAAAAAGATATGTGGGTCTGGGTAAAAACGCACGTGCGTCTTTTTTTCTTCTTTTTTTTTCAAAAAACGTTTTGTAAGAAGAGCCATTCATATATGTGTATACCCGATTTTTTTCAAGTATAATGATAGAAGAATAAATCCTAAAATCATCTTTTCTAGAAAAAATTTTTCACGAAATTTCAAGTGTAGACCCCCTGTCCATAAATTCGGTTGACAAATACAGAAAATTTCTAAAAATCTAAAAAAAAATCAGTGCTATCTATAGATCATGTAGAGTATAATTACATGATATCATTAGTTTTTTCAATTTCATTGGACTTTAATGATTTTTATATTCGATTTTTCAAAAGTGTCAAAAAAATATATTGGGTATAAGTATGTAACATGAGTTATTTTTCGAATCAAAAAAATTTCTAAAAATACTACTACGATACCTTATTCATATTATACAGGTTTAATTTTTATTTTCTTCTTATTTGAAACTTTTCTTCTAGGGTCCATGAAAAATGGGTACCCCCCTACCCTGGGTTCCATCACCTATCATGACCCAAATTATATTTTTTTTCCGATTAAACATTTTTTATTAGTTTCTATGATAAGATAGGTATAAATCATTTTCTTGTCATAAATCAAAAAAGTCACTTTTTGATTTTTAAAAGTTCAGAGAAAAAAAATTTAAGGGTTAAAAAATATATATGTCGGTCATGATGATATTATACAAGATTTTTATTTTTGTTGATTCTGATTATATTCTGAATATCGTTACTATAATGCAGGGGCTATCTATAGCAAGTTAGAAAAAGGAATTCTATGTGATAGTAAAGTTTTAATATACAACTTGAAAAAACTTCACTTTTCCCAATATGAGCTACCTTATACCCTTGGCTTGGTGATATGAAATAACTTTTTTTTTCTTATGAAATCCTATTCTTTTATGATATGTAGTAGTATAATATGTGTACTCGCTCTACGCATGAGATAGGAGAAAACAATCTGTATTGAAAATATATTCATGACTTGAAAAAAAATTTCTTTGGGTAAAAATATCTCTCTAGAAAATATTTCGATTTTGTTTTTTTTTAGATATTTAGTATTCCTATATCATATACAATAAATAAGCTTTAGGATAATTCTTAGCGAAAAGTTCATCATTAGTAGTACCCAATTTTCAAAAGGTCCATTTTTGGTCCACTTTGGAAAGTCCATATATACATTTGAGTTTTTGAAGAAAATTATTTATCTCTTGAATATCCCTTAATAGATGTACTTACTATATATAACATTTTGAAATAATAAAAATTTTAAAATATACTTGGAAATATATTACCAAAAAAAAAATTTTGAAAAAAATATACTCAAAAAAACACCCATTAATACTGTAAGTATGTATCATATATGTTTTTTCCGATGAAACCATACCATTTTATAGAACCAATATATAAAAGGTTTCTCCGAGATAATCACCAAATTTGGTAATATAATAAAATTCTAAGATTGACTCCGAAAAAAATTTTGGACCAAAAAAACCCAAAAAAAGAGGACTTTTTGACCTATTTAATTTTTTACTTATTGAGGATATTTTAAAAATCTGAAAAAATATATTTGGAATATTAGAGATCATACTAAATATGATTCCTGAGTTTTGAGAAATTTTACCCATAACATACGTCTTGTGGCGCCCTCCCAAAAAAAGTAGTAATATCCATATATAACTTTCCATTTTTTTATTACGGAGTTTTTCACTCCGGTATTGCCTTATATGTATGCTGGTGTATACTATATCCGATTTTTATGCATAAAATATTTCTGGTTGGTGAGTTATTATATCGACATGGTTTTTTGCCAATGGGCCATATTGGGAAATGAGGTTCGACGATGAATTTTCTGCCCCATGGGACTTCAATAAGAAATCGCTCCCACCTGATTATATGCGCCTTAGATAGACCTAGAAAATATATCCGAACAATATCTTAATTCACCCTTGGTACAAAGTTAAACGAGATATAAGTTTTTAATTGGCGGAAGAACTTTTCAATGACGAATCGGCACTTGAGTTCCCACAGGGAAAAATCTCCCGAAATGGTCCGGGGGCTACTGGAAACTGCCTTGCGGGGGCCTGGAAGCCTCGAGAGACATGTATGTCTTGGTGTTAGGTTTTCGCGTTACCCAAAAGTTGACCCTTGTCATAGAGAAAGTAATTGGATTTTTGACCCAAAAATTTTACTTAAGAAATAAAATCCCATCCAATTTTCTTGGAGAAGCCATATGGGTCAGGCCATAATAGGTAAAAAATCTATAAAATTCAGTTTTTTTTTCGGGCGGAAAAACTTCCGTGGTGGCCGGAAATTTTGTCCCTGTGCGTTTAATTGGGAAAATTGACTTTGTTGACGAATCGGCACTTGAGTTCCCACAGGGAAAAATCTAACCTAAGGTCCCGGAGGTTGGTCCCACGGAGTAAGCGGAGGCCTCCAGGCCGATTCATGGTTCTAGCCTTCCGCGTCGGTTCTGGAAAAAATCGGGAAGTTGGACTTGTCACTAGAGAAAATGAATGGAAAAATGAGAGGACTTTGAAAATATTTTTTTTCACTCAGATCCAATTTCCTTGGAGAAGCCATATGGGTCAGGCGTTCCTATTGGAACATATTGAGATCGAATTGACAAGGTTTTGAGATTATCAAAACCCTCTCGATATGTTTCCTACAAGGGAACATTTTTTAAGGATTTTTAAAAAATCGATATATTCCAGATATAAATCTCGATTTCAAAATCCCGGACGCGAACTCACTAGACGGCCTTGCCCCAATATCCTGAATAGTTTTTGATCGAAATTCGGAATCGGATTTTTGAACTCCGAAAAGTTATTTAGACCTCATTAATCTGATTTTTCGATTCTAGATATTTTGATTAAAATTCCGAAAAAAATACACAGAATATACATTTATGGTATATACTCCGAATATGTAAAAACTTTTTGAAAATTCATTTTTTCGAATCCAAGCCGAAAAGTGGCCAAATTGCAAAAAACCCATTTTTCAACTTTAAAGAAAAATCTGAAAAAGTATATTTCAACTTTTTTTTCCGATAAAACCTTGACAAAAGGATCTTAATAGTATCAGGGTATCATAATACACAACTTTAATTTCGAATAACTTTTTTGAAATACATTATATTTCCACATTGTCATTTTTGACATATGAAAAAAAATTTGTGAAATTTTTTTTATTTCCAATGTAAGTCTATACCAAAATTTTTTAAAAATCTGATAAGAGACTATATCATTTTCGTATGTCTATATATGGTATATATACCTTTTCAAGTGAAATAAGAAGAAATCCACTTTTTAATGATTTTTATAAGTATTTTTAGTCTGATTTTTTTCAAAAAAAATATCGATTTTGAATACCCATCCTAAGTCCAAATAGAAAAGATACTCTAATAAAAACTTCATAATAACTATAGATATGGTTAGTTCTCCATATAATATTCTAAACATTTTTGAAAAAAATTTTTAATTGGACTTAAAAAAATTTTTTATCGAAATTTTCATACCTTTACTTACTTGGACACCTTCTTTTTCCGAACATAGCAGATACATATGAATATAAAAACTTTATGATTCGATACTATATAACATGTAGATAATATTTGTAGAGTTTAATTAATTTTTGCCCTCTCATTAAAGTGTCCTTTATGATTTCTGTAAAATTACCCTATTTTCCAATATGATTTTGACTTTGCGCAAAAAACTTTTTTTCCGACCTGGGTGATATTACCCCCCTGGACATATTTGGTGAATTCCGATAATACTCCGGAATAATATTACATAGTATTCATACTAGGCAGACACAAGAAGTAATACATATTTAATCTGTATACGAATTTTATATCTTGGATTTATGTATTTTTTCATAGAAAAAACCATTTTGTTTCATTTTTTTTTTCACAAAATATTTCAATTTTTTAGATCTCACTTATATAGCATCTATAGGTATTGTGTTATTCTAAAAGTATTTTTCGGGATTTTTAATCATGGGCTGCTCGGATATAATAATCACCCGAAAAAGGACTGTGGCATTTTTAATGGTATGCTTTACCAAAAATTTTTAAAAATCTATAAATCAAAATTCGAACTATGTATATATACTATACTATCATATTAGGTATAGTACGATTTTCATTTAAAATCCATTCAAAATTTTTGTCAAAAAAAAAAACATGTATATATGACCTATTTTTTTTTAGTTCAAACGAATTGTTCTGTACTACTCTGGAGGCCTTCTGCGTGCCCTACGCTACGTATCTGTAAAGTTTCGCATCTTAGTGATTTCTCTATATGTAGTAATGTCATCACTATCACTTTTTCCCAAAGGAACATATTGGGAAAATAAATATAAACACCTTCAAATGGCCAACGCGAACACTTTTTCCCTAATTCCGAATGTGATTGTATAAACATATATGGGTAGTTTAACCCATACCCATCCGCTTCCGGCTCAGTTTAGGTGTTCTTGATTTTTGGCCCCCAAAAGTTTTAATTGGGCCGAACACCCCTGGATTGACGAATCGGCACTTGAGTTCCCACAGGGAAAAATCTCCGGAGATGGTCCGACCCATGGAGATCATCACCGAGCGCAGGCCTGAGGCCCAAATCACGGTTAAAATGTTCGAGGGTTCAGAGTTATGAATTTTATAAAAAACCCAAAATCCAAAGGGCGCAATTGGAAAATAAATACATTTTGTGTATTTTTTTTTTCAAATCCCATCCAATTTCCTTGGAGAAGCCATATGGGTCAGGCGATACTTGTGGATGGGTCTAGAAAAATATATAAAATAATCGACGAATCCAATTCATACTGGATAAGCTGACCGATGCCAAAAGTCAGTCGAAAAAGTCCTAGAGAAAAGTCCCAATATGACGTATTTTGTAATTATCTTAGTATGTCGGGGTCAATAAGACGCGTCGCGTCATATATATATAGTTTTCTCTCCTTTAAAAGATTTCGGAGATTAAAACCAAATTTTATCGAAATTTTGAATTTTTGTAAAAACTTTAAAAATCGTCCAAAACAAAGGAAGTGATTGGGAAAACAAACCCGTGAGCAAACTCGATACTTTTGTCATGCAACACAAATGTTTTTTCTCTTTAAAACTTCTTAGAAATGGCATATAATGTATTTACGGAGTATTTAGAGCATCGAGTTTTTCATATGTATCGTGATTACATGTTGGTCCGATGTCCAAAATAAAATCCAAAATTTACTTTGGTTTTTCCAATCAAAATTGTTTATGAAATAAAAGTGTCATAAAAGGTCAATAAGATCTGATATTTTATACTATTTGCATACATCCATGTGTATATGTCGACACGGAAATTCGGAGTTTTCTATCGGTTTACAAGACTTTTCTGGAAAATGGGTGTCAATGGGAGTAGACGGGAAAATGCACACTTTTTGATAATGATGTCGTAAGTCACCATCCCGGATTTGTTCCACTTTTTAAGTTCTATAATATCATATTAGATACCATATGATATCTTTTTGCAAAATATCTTCGGAAAAAACAGACGCGTTATATGTTTCCTACATCGAAAAAAAAATTTTTTTTTTTTTCCAATTAAAAGCAAAGGGAATTTTTTGAAGTTTTTGAAGCTCTGATTGACAGCCAATGGACCATCTAATGTCGAGTAAACACATTACGCCAGCTATGGAAATGACGTATATATTGTATTCGAATAGGTTTCGCGTCTTAAATCAGTCGCGTTCCGAAGTTACAGTATCAATGTCATAACCCTTTCAAATTTCCAATCATTTTCTCTAGAAACATGACTGACTTCCTACCCCTATAACTCTTTATAGAAATTGAATCTCCGATTAAAACTCCGTAAAACGATACTATGTATGTACTCACATATTATACCTGAGCGCCTCACCTTGCAAAACGTGTGCCGATCTGTAGTGATTTCGGCCTTTTTTTTAGCCTCTAGAGGGAGTCCCCGTCTAACCCAAAAAATGACCTCAAAAGTTACCATGACCCAATAAGGATACTTACTCCGATATTTTTTATACATTATGATACGCGTTCATATACGCCTTGATTTGAGGGGGTCAACCCATTGTAAATTCTTGCTGGTTGGATCACAATAGTACCATCCCTTTTCACTAAAAAATTTCCCTGTGCCCGTCCCGTCATAAATCTAAATTTTCACGTACACAATTTTAAGTCCCTAGAAAATCCATGGAATCATTCCGTTCCACTTTTTATGACATGCCATGTATACACTGGTCAAACCATAGTGTTCAAATCAAATCTGGAAGGGTCCCGGACTCAACAACCGATGCGTCCATATAGGGTAGAAACGCACTGGGCCGGCCAATCAAACTTGACGCGTCGGTTACGCGACACCCCGGTGTTTCCTTGAGGACCCACAGCGATGGTTGTGATGCCCGTAAAAAGCTCTATCGATTCATATCTTGGGGTACTTGGGGAGGCCAAAATTTTTTTCGAAGGAATCTGGAGGACTTAGTAATTTTTTCTAGTAAATCGAGATGTACTCTTACTTTTCTCAAAGTAAATATTTAGATATAACCTATATATTTAAGTATATGGTTTTGTAGAGCTTTTCAAGCTGATTCCATAGATGTATGAAACACCCCCTTTTGTTCATATATGCTCCGAAAAAACTCCGGAATACTTTTGGGGGGTACCCCCCTTTCCCGTCTTAAGTTTACATTGAAAAATGACCTATCTCGAGGGATCGGTCAGCTTATCGCCAATAGAAAAACTCCGACTTTTCCTTTTATATGATATGGGGACCCCATTCAGCTACCTCTACAAAGAAAAATCGATATGATTCATGTGATACATTAGGTGAGCCATAAAATCTATAAAATCTTCTTTCTCCAATTAGGCCCCTTTGTAAAAAAAATTTTTTACTTAAAAATTTTCCATAAATTATTTATATTTAAACTTCATTAGTATTTCTATGAAAGTCTGCATAAATATATAAAAGTATCATTCTAATCTATATATGAAATATTTTTGGAAAATATTTCTTCATTATATACTTATGATATCAATGTCATAGAGTATCCAATTTTCCAATTACTTTCTCTATAAAAGTCAAAACTTAGTGACCCTATAACTCCGAGCCAAAAATTTTTAAAAATCTAATATTTTAGTATAGTGTCTACATATGGTATTTATATAACATATCGGAGTTATGCTCCTTATTGAATCTTTGTAGGTAAATAATTAAATAGTTCCGAAAATATCAATAATTGATTTATTCATATTTACACAAAATAGTTATTCCGAATTATACCATACAAAAAGATAACATATACATATTTAATAGTAATCTCCGAAATATTTTTAAAAATCATATAAATTTATATAATACCCATTCATATGAATTTTTTACTACACTAAAAGTCACCGATTTTCTGACGCATCACGGAGTTCAAATATATTTACTCCGAATCTCCGACACAGCCTACCTGAATAGTATGCGAAGGCCATCCAAGTGAGTTCAGATAATATCATTTGAAATCGAGAGTTATATGTTACACTCATCAACACTTATTTTGGAAATTTTTTACTAAAATTTTTCCTAGCCATGTTGAGGCCCAATCAGCATTTTTTTTCTCTCAAAACCAAGGTAATTATATTCTACACATACTAAAACATATATAATATAGGGAACAAAGTCTAAAATTTTCTCTATTATAGTATTGTAATATGATCGGAAAAGTATATACCATTTTCCAATCATTTTCTCTGTGCGGGAAAAAACTTTTGACCCCCATAACTTTGAATGTAAAGGTTAAAAAAAATTCATTTCCATATATAATATGTACATATATGATATGTATAACATATCGGAGTTTCACTCCTTAGTGAACATTTTAAAGAGAAAAAAGCTTACTTCCGTTTTTACCAATGATTGTTATACTAACACTCAACAAATATGTTAATACAAATTATATTATGTTTTATGATATTTTGGATATGCCCCATAGTATTTCCAGAAATATATGAAAACTCAATTGAATCATATTTTATGGGACTTGACTTGAAATTTTTTTAACAAAAAAAAAGTTCGAGGCCTAAATAACTTTTCGGAGTTCAGAAGTCCTACTCCGATTTTCCATGAGAGCCTATAAGAGTATTGGGGCAAGGCCGTCTAGTGAGTTCGCGTCCGGGATTTTGAAATCGAGATTTATATCTGGAAACTATTGACCTTCTAAAATGTCTAATTGAAATGTTCCCTTGTAGGAAACATATCGAGAGGGTTTTGATAATCTCAAAACCTTGTCAATTCGATCTCAATATGTTCCAATAGGAACGCCTGACCCATATGGCTTCTCCAAGGAAATTGGATCTGAGTGAAAAAAAATATTTTCAAAGTCCTCTCATTTTTCCATTCATTTTCTCTAGTGACAAGTCCAACTTCCCGATTTTTTCCAGAACCGACGCGGAAGGCTAGAACCATGAATCGGCCTGGAGGCCTCCGCTTACTCCGTGGGACCAACCTCCGGGACCTTAGGTTAGATTTTTCCCTGTGGGAACTCAAGTGCCGATTCGTCAACAAAGTCAATTTTCCCAATTAGAGGCAAAGGAAAAAGTTACCCCCGATCTCCGGGCGCAACGCGATTTGTTTCGCCTGAAAAAAATCCTGAATTTTCTTTGATTTTTTTCCAGTAGCGCCTGACCCATATGGCTTCTCCAAGGAAATTGGATGGGATTTGAAAATTAAAGTAAAATTTTTTGTCGAAATTTCCAATCATTTTCTCTATGGAGAAGACCAACTTTTGGGGGGTCGCATTTTCTGTCACCGATACCGATATCCGGGGTTAGGATATATTATTGGCGCTATATCCCCGAATATGACATCCCGGAGTTTGGCGAGATTTTTCCCTGTGGGAACTCAAGTGCCGATTCGTCAAGGGGGGGTCAACTTTTCCAATTTGAAACTTCTACACCAGATATAAACTTATATAGCAAAGCTATCAAAATGAACTCACTAGACGGCCTAGATACACCTACGGGCTACATGAATACATGGATAGAATTTCTTATTGAAGTCGCGTTGGGTAGAAAATTCATCACCGGACTTCATTTTCCAATATGGCCCTTTGGCAAAAAACCATGTTTATACAATAACTCAATAATCAGATATATTTTACTCATAAAAATAGGATATGATATACATCAACATACATATAAGGCGATACCGGAGTGTAAAACTCCGTAATCCAAAAACGGAGAGTTATATATTGAGATTACTGTTTTTAAAGGGGGGCCGTAAATAGACATAAATTACAATCATATTTTATTTATCATCGGAGATTCACATATATAGGTTCCTTCCTTATTAATACATATTTTTTCATATTTTTAAAAAATTTTCGTTATGAGATATGATAGAATCGGTTTAAGGTTGACTTTGTTTATATATTATCCTGCACTCAGAAAACTTTTTCTTTCCATATTTGGTATTTACCATTATAGTAATCATGTATATAACATATTAAGAAAGTATAAAAAATTGAAAATATATTAGGTATATATTATAGGGACATTAAAAAAAGGGCAAATTTCCAATATCCTCAAAATTACCATATATGATATTTAAAATTTTTGTTAAAAATATATATATGAGTAACCTATGTTATGTATAATAACATATTGTAAAAGTTAATGATTTTGTATGAAATGTAACAAATTAAATGCGGTACAAGTACTAGTTAAGTTTTCCTCTATAACATATTGAAAATCGAAGTCGACTTTGGTGATATAATTTTTCTTAGCATATCATACAAAATTCTATAAAATCATAATATCATACTCTCAATAACATGCTTATTCTATACTAGTGAGATCGATAATATAAATCTGATACGAAAGTTTATATCTGGAACTTATTCGATTTTACTTTTTTTTTCACAAAATGTGAATGCATGCCACTTATAGAAGATTTAAAGATACGATTTAATATGATAAAACGAAGCTACATACGTGTTATGAGGTTTTAGAAAGTGTTTTACGAGGCTTTCTAAAATAAATAAATATCGGTAGGTCCAGCCTTTTCAAAAGTGTTTTTTTAGGGTATTTTTATTTTGACTTATAATTTTTGAATTGATGCAACATGAGGTAAAATTTTTATGATACTATGCATTTAGATACTATATACAACATAGTACCTATTAAAAAATCATCAGAATTTTAAACAACTTTGATGAACTTTAATGATGCCCTTATTGATCCCAAGACTGGAAAATCACATATGAAAAAAGTCTCATAAAAAATCCCATGGTCCAAAATTTTTCAATATTTTGAACAAACTTGGTAATTCTCTATATGTACATATATAGACTTCTAAAAGGATTTTTTTAAATTTTTAAATTTTTGTGGAACATTTTAAATAATTAATTACTTTTCACCTTTTTGTGAGAAAAAATTTTTTGCTCACTTTCCATAACTTTTGAATGGGAAAACTTTTTGTTTCCGAAATGTTACAAATATTTTTTATAGAATATTTAAAGATTTATCACATTTTTTTTGTCCAAAAAAACATTCACATTAGGAATTTTTAGTCAAAAACCGCACCCACGTTCTATGTTTGGAAAAAATAGATATAATGAAAAAACATGGGTAATACGATTTTAACTCCGAATTCATATATTATTACCAAATATGACGAAAATTTTAAAAAAAGTTGAACGAAGATTTTCAAAGGGAAAAAAAATCCACTTCAAAATTGACTTTTGACCTGTACCGTTGTATGCGAGAAAAAGTTATTTTTCTCGAAACCCCCCCAATTCGATCTCAGTATCCTCCGATAGTGACGCCTGACCCATATGGCTTCTCCAAGGAAATTGGATCTGAGTGAAAAAAAATATTTTCAAAGTCCTCTCGTTTTTCCATTCATTTTCTCTAGTGACAAGTCCAACTTCCCGATTTTTTCCAGAACCGACGCGGAAGGCTAGAACCATGAATCGGCCTGGAGGCCTCCGCTTACTCCGTGGGACCAACCTCCGGGACCTTAGGTTAGATTTTTCCCTGTGGGAACTCAAGTGCCGATTCGTCAACAAAGTCAATTTTTCCAATTAAAATGACCCCCCTAACGATACGGGCGCGTATCAAACCATCCGCGTCGAACGTCCGCAAGAAGAAACTAGATTTTTTTCCTAGGACGGCCTGACCCATATGGCTTCTCCAAGGAAATTGGATGGGATTTGAATTCTTAAATGAAATTTTTGATTAAATTTTCCAATCATTTTCTCTATGGAGAAGACCAACTTTTGGGGGTGCGCATTTTCTGTCACCGATACCGATATCGGGCGTCCGGATATATTATTGGCGCTATATCCCCGAATATGACATCCCGGAGTTTGGCGAGATTTTTCCCTGTGGGAACTCAAGTGCCGATTCGTCAAGGGGGGGTCAACTTTTCCAATTAAAACTTTCACCGTCGGTCAGGCTTCACTATTTAGAAAATTTTTTATTCTCTCTCCATTTATGGATAGACCTACCGGACATCTACAACATACCTGAAGTTCATTCCTTATTGAATCCAGGTTGTCAAGAAAATCCATCATCAAAATCGATTTTCAATATGTTTCCTTTGGAAATTTTTTTATATATGCTCGCATTTTTTAAATAAGATTTTTTTTCAAATGAAAGTCTTATATGATATACACTACTATAACCCCCCCAAGCTCATTTCCGAGATCTGGAATTTTGATCTATATGAAAAAAGTTACATGTGAAATAGTGTTCAAAAACAAGATTTTGTAATTTTCATATCTAACACGGAGTTTTCGATGAAATTTTTGATTCATCATTTCATTGTCATAACAACATCTTATAGTATGCATGCTGATTTTATTAGATTTTTAAAAAATTTTGGTGATTTTTAACATATTTTCTAATGTTTTTTTACTTATTTTTTATTTTTTTTTGTGAAAATTTTAAGAGTGATTATATTGACAACCAAATTACATACATACAAAATTTAGATATGCGTAATTAGATACTATATGAGGTCTATAATCTATACCAGAGATGAAAAGAAAATTCTATATGTATATAGGCGAGAGATATGGAATATACTTTTTTGATAAATTTTTTTTTTTGTAATGTTTTTATATGTTAACTTTAACTGTACCAATAGTTTAAAATATGGATTTTTTACTTGATATTCCGCATCTATATGTTACTGTCAACGTCTTGAAAGTTTAAAATACAAAATCTATCGGATACTTATAGAGATAGAGCATATTTAACCTATGGGTATCCCAAATTTTGACACTTTTTTTCACAAGGAAGGTTATTTTATTATATGCATTTCCGATAGATTTTAATTATTATTTTTTACGAAGTACCTTAAATGTCATACTATCTATACACATTCCGTATTAGGAAATCTATCGGAAATCCAAATATATTCTTACACATCGGTGTCAAAAATCAAGAATTTTTAAGACTTTAACTGGAATTTTTCTCCGAGGATATCTAACCGAATCGGAATTTTATTACATATATGGGTTTCCGATACCTGATAACCTATAGTAATATGGCTTATTGTCCTTGTAGGTCAAATATCCTCAAAGTTAAATTTCGAGATTTTAACTCCGAATATATCTTATTAAATACGAATTTCATTGCATAAATAGTGTCTATAGGTCTATTAATGTATGTTTATGCAATAATATTTGGGGTTAGACTATATATGCTCAAAGTTAATTTTTGAAATTTTAACTCCGAGCATATATAGTCTAACCCCAAATATTATTGCAAAAACATACATTAATAGACCCATAGACACCATTTATGCAATAATATTTGGGGTTAGACTATATATGCTCAAAGTTAAATTTTGAAATTTTAACTCCGAGCATATATAGTCTAACTCCAGATTTTATTGCATAAATGGTGTCTATGGGTCTATTAATGTATGTTTTTGCAATAACATTTGGGGTTAGACTATATATGCTCAAAGTTAATTTTTGAAATTTTAACTCCGAGCATATATAGTCTAACCCCAGATGTTATTGCAAAAACATACATTAATAGACCCATAGACACCATTTATGCAATAATATTTGGGGTTAGACTATATATGCTCAAAGTTAAATTTTGAAGTTTTAACTCCGAGCATATATAGTCTAACCCCAAATATTATTGCATAAATGGTGTCTATGGGTCTATTAATGTATGTTTATGCAATAAAATTTGGGGTTAGACTATATATGCTCAAAGTTAATTTTTGAAATTTTAACTCCGAGCATATATAGTCTAACCCCAAATATTATTGCATAAATGGTGTCTATGGGTCTATTAATGTATGTTTTTGCAATAACATTTGGGGTTAGACTATATATGC
>Ga0209915_1003100_pt1 | contig 15057 bp, 15 predicted proteins | sample ThiBiot_750_plan_FD_183952 | JGI IMG/M metagenome (GOLD analysis project Ga0209915, IMG submission 183952) | Wastewater bioreactor microbial communities from Cape Town, South Africa - Thiocy_cont_750_plan (SPAdes) | ecosystem: Engineered > Bioreactor > Thiocyanate-remediating > Anaerobic-Aerobic... | reverse complement strand
ATAGAAGTGGTACTATTCGAAATAACCTCAGTTGTAACAATAGAAGTAGTACTATTGGAGATAGCATCAGTAGTAGTCGAGACAACTTCAGTTGTAACAATAGGAGTGGTACTATTCGAGATAATCATAGTTGTAACAATAGGAGTGGTACTATTCGAGATAATCTCTGTTGTAATAATAGAAGTGGTACTATTCGACATAGCATCAGTAGTATTCGAGATAATCTCAGTTGTAGTAATCAGTGTTGTAGTATTCGAGACAACTTCAGTTGTAATAATAGGAGTGGTACTATTCGAGATAGCATCAGTAGTATTTGAAACAATTTCAGTTGTTGATTCAGTTGTGTCTGCTGTTGAAGTTTCTATTTCAATACTGGTTGACTCCGTATCTGTGGCAGTAAATGTTACATCTAATATCTTGAGGGTGTCATTAACTCTAAATTCTGGACCTAAAATAATTCCAAATAAAGAATATATGATTTTAATCGAATGTTTAAACTGTACATGCGCCTTCATGAATAGAAAGTTCATCAAAGCCAACAACTGTTGTTGACCGTCCAGATATTTTCTGTATTTGAAAAAATATCTAAACAACAAATAATTATGTATTAGGATGATTAATGTTTTTTGTTCTCAAATATTGTCTTCACTTTGTAATGGGATTCATAAACATCGAAAGATACTTTTCGTTGAATCCATCCATTGAACGGACTACTTGTAACAGAATCAATAACTTCACTTCGTCCATCCGATTCTTCTTTTCGTATAATAATACTCTTTTCATTGTCATCACTCATATAGTAATAATACGTAAGACATTGTTGATTATTTTTATCGATTTTAAGTATTTTAGTATTCAATTGAAACGATTGCATTTTAAAATCAATTAATTGTAGAAAACTAAATTTGCCTTTATATCGAGAGAAAATTCAATATGAAAATAAGTTAAATATAGAATAATTTAACCTGATTGACATCGACTATTTGCACTGCTTTTCGTTGGACAATAACCTTGATTACAAAAATACACATCGGAATTCAATGTTTTAATTCTGTAAGACAATCGACATAGTTCTCCATTATGCGTTGGTTTTGCTAGATGAAAATCAGATAGACAAATACTCGTACGTATGTAACTAACATGCTTACAAATCGATGTAACATCTGACAATGGTTCATTCAGCAATGACATATTCGTTAGACTTCTTCTGCCAGAGGAAACATTCATCCTTGGATTGAAACAATTCTCAGTTGAAATATCAAAATTACACTCATATAATATTTTTGTTTGTACAAAAGACGTATAAAAGTATATCAAACACAGGAAACCTCGTAATTGCCGCATTGTTTTCTTATTTCGATTTTGAATAAAAAGAAACGAGCGTGTTACTATGAATCTGCAGTACACGTTGTCTTTAAGATAAAAGATCTTTTTGTTTTTTTCTCTATTTATTCATTTATCTATCTGATGACATAAAAAGATTCTTCTCTTTACTAAATGAAATATTGTTTCAAGGATACTAGTTTTCCGTTATGTTCTTATTTTATTTATTAATTTTCTTTCTTTTTTTTTTCATTGTCTCTATCGTTGAAAAAAAACGACGATGAACAAGAGAGAGAATATAAAAACAAAAGAAACAATTGATCGATCGATCGATCAATGCAAAAACCGACTTGATATTCTTTCTTTATTTTGAATCTTTATGAAAATATCCTTTGCCAATAAATCCATCTCGTGCAGCTAATCGCACTAATGAATCATCACCTTCGCCCATCATACGAATTGAACCACAAAGTGCATAGGTACGATTTTTGCCAGTTTGTATGCCGGTTTTTTCATCGACCTCAGCGAGATCTAATTGAATAGCGGCATGATCTTTAGCAGCGATGATCTTGTTACTGGCAGCACATTTACGTGGAACGTAGAGTTCGATTTGTTCGGATGTTGGTACAGCGTCAGTTCCTTGCATTGTGAAATTAACAAGAGATCTGAAAGGATAAGAAGAAGAAGAATAAGAAGTTTTCGATGTAATTTAATTAATCAAATTGTGATTGTCGTTAGACGAAAAGAAGATTTTTATCATCTGAAGAAATAAATAAAAACAAAATCCATCTTTTACCGACACGTTACACTGTCCAATGGCGAAAGAAAATCCGAGGTTTTATACATTGGTTTCTCTTCCAATCAAATTCTCATCGTTACTGAGCAAAATCTGCATGTTGAATATAGAATTTCCAATCTGTATAAATATCTCCAGTGTTCAGATGAATTTCGAGCAACAATCGAAAGTCATCAGTTGGATATTCTGCAGAAACAACATATTCATGAAAAGATTTGTTCGTTTTACTCGATGTTTTCGACAAAATGACTGCAGATTCTGAAAGAAACGATCGAAATTCGCCTTTGAACAAGAAAAGAGACAAGTTGATACCTCGACGAATCTCTTGGGTTAGAGTAGAATTATAATAAATGAAATCAATATGTAGATCAGAATCAGTTTGAATATTTGTTTGAAAAATGAAATGAAAAACAGCTTCTCGTTTTTGAATCAATTGTTTCATCAAGAATACTCCGATTTCATATCGAATCGAAATATTATCTTTGATCGCAATAAAATGACATTGTTCGTTGATAGAAATCGAATTTTCTTGTGACAGTTGCCATCGATTCAACAGACAATCATTGGGCTCGAAGATAAAACTTTGATTATTCATTTGAGTTCCATTCGGTAAAATGGCCATGTTATACAATGTCGAATAAAGTTGTTCTTTCAACAGAAACGATCGAGTTAAATCGACTAAATGAAAATCACAAAGTGTCAAAGTCGAATCATTGAATTGTGTTCGAACGAGACGCGCTCGATAGAATGTTGATTCACTTAGCATCGTGTTGAGAAAAAGTGAATTCGTCAAATCGACGTTTTGAAAATCGGACATTTCGAGATTCGATGAAATAAATGAGGAATTAATCAGCGATGCGCCTCGTAGCGAAAGATAGTCCATTTGAATGGAATCCAAATGAATTCCATTGAGATCGCCATCGGTGAGATCGACACGCATATTTTCATGATCAGTTCGAAGCATTTTCGATTCGTAGAGGAATTTAATCAGAAGAACTTTTCTTGTCGAGTCTAATTGTCGAAGAACAGTTAATGTCATCGGTCGAATGATTAAATTTAACATTGGACGAGTGAGTTGATAATTATTTTCAAGTAAAAGATTCGTTAAATCACGAATGTAAACATTGAAAACTGAATCACGTTGTTTATTTTCTGAAATTGATAGATCTTGAGAACGACGAGCTTCATCCAAGGCTAATTCTTGTGTTCGTCGTTGTTCATCGAGTTCGTATTGTTGTTTTCGAAGTTGTTTAGCAATTTCAATATCTTTTTGTCGATTTTCTTTGTTTAAATTATGTTGTTGAATTGAAATGACAAGAGTAAATGTTCCGATGCTCAATGGAATTAAAATTTGAGAGATTAATTTCAAAATCTCGCGAATCGACACACAATTACATCGTTTATATTCTTTAAATGACGGGACTATTTTCATTGAACCCGACATTCTCGTTCGATAGTTTTCAAATGGAAAAATAAGAACAAATTTTTCTTTTTAAACGAGATTTAGCTCAATGGCAAATATTTATCATTAAATAAAAGATAAGATATTAGTTTGTTATGACTGAGACAGTCACAACTAAACTAGTTTGATTTGTGTCATTAAATATTTGACAAATGATCTGTTAAAAATGAGATTCGAGTCGTCGTCGAATGAAATTCAATTTCTTCTTCCTGCTTTTCGTCTGATGCAAAGCATCGAGATAGGCGATCGTCGTCGTTGTAACAGATGGTACTCAATGACGATGATGATGATGATCACTGTGTCGAAAGAAATTCAGAGGAAAAGAACAAGAAAATCGTTGATGTCAATGTAAAAGCGAGAGAAAAAGAATTTCCCGTCTCAATCAGTATGTGGATTTAACATTCTCGTCTACGTCATTTGCTTGTGTTAACATATAACAAGAGGAAACAATTTTCTTTCTTCTTCTTTTTTCAAGCAAATAACTCGGAATAGGAAAACGAGTGAGTGTAGCAAAATTGACTAGAGCAGAAAGAAAGAAACAAATTAACTAGATTGATCTTAAATAGTTAGACGAAATTCTAATTAAAACATTTCCAAAATCGACAAGCTCAATCATTGATATAAATAGGTACTTATTTAATTGTTTCTTAGTCTCTTGATAATTCATTTCCGTTGTTGCCCTTCGTTTTTTAACAATCTATTGCCACTTTAGACACGTTCAACGACGAGAAACACTTCTATTCTTCTTCTTCGAAACATTTTTCAGATATGTTAAATTCAACATTTGCTAATCAAAGTAACAATGATTTCGATTACAATACAGATATATTTCCATTGTCTTACGATGACGATGGTTTGGATTCATCAGCAATAAGATTAAATCATTCGTTCTACGATGATATTCTCTCGAATTACAATTCGACATTGAATAAAACAAATTCATCGAATTCAAGTCCATTTACATTCATGATTTTAATCGTTATGTCGTATTTAATTTTAACAATTATTTTGCTAACATTTAGTTTGTACAAACAAAGACAAACTGAAATCGAGAATTTCTATTACGGTGATTCGGACGAAGAGATCGAACAAGGCAAACGTTTATTAAAATGGAAGAAATATCTTATCAATAAAATTCGAAAAGGTGATATGCAACCGTTAATTACGAATCAAATGCAAGACTCGAAAACATTTCCCTTGGACATTGTTTGACAGAACTAGTGGAAAAAAAAACGAGAGAATATATTGCTCAAGAAAGTCTTAATGGATTAGCGATGAACGATTCACTCTCGTAGCTCTTCGTTTTAGCCTTTAGGCAAGACATGATTTTCATTTTCATCGACGAACAATACAATTATTTTCCATTTTGTGTGTGTTTTTTCTTCTTCTTGTATTTGAAAAAAAAGAAAAGGTACGATGATAACAATAAAATTCGTCTCTAATGATTAACACTCGAATCTAGTCGAGTCGGTCTTTTATATGTAAATATGTAATGTCATCAAATAACTGAATTAATGATCTTTGATTAAACGATACGAATTCTCAAGAATATTTGATACTACTTGAATAGATAGGAAGAGAATAAAAATGATTATCATTTGCATAAATTGATTAACTCAGTGAAATAACTTGAAGGTCGCTCTTTCTTCGTCTCAATTGAGTGCATCGATAAACAGCATATTCAAAATATTTACATAGGAAATCATGTCGTTTCTCTCCTTCTTTTTTTTAAGACAAAAAAAAGTTTTTATTGTGTAATTTCAATTGAAATGAGAATAAAATGAAATCTCGGATTGTTTTGTTCATCGTCATTGGCTGATTCGAATGTAATTAAATCGATAAGATTCCAATCGAGCTGAACTAATGTCGATTTCTTGACGAATAATTTCACTTTTTTCTTAAATAATTTAACATTCGATTTAAAAGCAATGAGATGAATTTCTTGAGCATCTTGCGACGCAGATTGTAATTCAATTGAATGAACATTAAAAGTCGAATTTGAATCCTCTAACGAACTGATTAACATCGATTTTCCACATGAATTCAAAACAATATACGGCGAACGATGCCGTCTCGTTTCGTTCTTGAAAATGACCTCATATCCTGTGCCTTTGCATTTGACATGTTGTAAAGCATGATCTTTATACATATAGGATGCGTTGTGCCAACGAAGATTCTCGTAACCGTACGGAATATCACCGAGGTCGTTCGTTGCTGAGAATTTCTCGTTGAGATCGTCGAATGTGATCAGCCGACGAGTGGGCGTTCGAGAAGGATCGTGTCGTAGTTTTTCTCGATGTTGTCCGCGTATTTGTGCGCCTGGAAATGGCGGTTGAAGGAGAGCAAATGGTGCTTGCTGTTCTTTGAGATGGATTATATGTAGATCTTCGGCGGGTGATAAATGAGAAGCGATTTGAAAGAATGTTCCAGGTAGAAGAAGAATTTCTTCTTCGTGTTTGAAATACGAATGCGAACGAATTCGACGACCTGTTTGAGTTTCAATTGAGAATAACGTTCGTACACCTGTTTTACCCAAATAGAGCGGTGATTCGAGGATTTTTAATGACAATGTACATGAGCTCAATGCCCACCAAGCTTGTTGTTCGATTGTCGAATATTGAGCCGATAAATCACCGCGAACTCCACGCCAAACAACGCCTTCAACTGCTGGTAATTTAAATAAACCGGTTAAAAACAATTTCAAATATCTAAACCAAGGTTTTAGTTCTTGTCGATTGACACCACGCAAAGCACGATTCAATTTCGCGTAGAGACTCTGTTGACTGTCCGTCCATTCCATTGTATAAAGATGAATCGATGCAGATTCATCTTGAGTAAGACCATCGTCGGGATTTCGACAGTTTTGTTTCGATATCCAAATAAATTGTGCAAGATTTTCAATGAGACCGTACAGAGGTTGACAAGCATCTTCTAACGAGAGTAATGGTTCGTGTTCATAGCCAGCTATGGGCTGCAAAATATTCGTTGGTTCATCTTGAATATTCGCTAAGAAACGAGGGTTTGCATTTGCCATTTTTTGTTTGTTTGTTTGTTTACGAGAACAAGAAACTAAGTTCAAAGAAAATTAACATGGAAACAGAGGAAAAAAAGAAGAAGAAAGTTATCACCATGGAAACAAGCCGAAGAAAAAACTTTTTTTTTATTCGTCCGTTCTTCTTCTTTCAAAAAATATTTTTTATTTAATCAAGAGATTGTAATGGTTGTTGAAACAAAGATTAGCATACGACGATCAACAATCAAATTGTACAAATAAAAAACATTGATTTGATGTTAAATGTCATGTACAACGGTCATTTGATCGATGTGTTTGTCATTGATCTATCTTTTTCTTGTTTTAATACATTCAAATCAATCGAGTAACAGAGAGTTTTGTTTTTTATTTTATTTTGAAAAATCTTTTGATTTAATAATTTTCAGTAAAATATCATCGAATATGTTATTTTACCAATTGGGCTGTTCATCGAACGACGAAAGAGGCCAGTTTACTTCCCGAAGATATACCAGCTGATTTATGCACACATATTTTCTATGCTTTTGCAAGTATCGGAGGTTTAACATTGAATGCTAAACATCCGAATGATTTGGGTGTACATCAAGGACAGAAAGTTCGAGGGAATTTTAGAAGATATAGATTCGATTTGTTTTGTTCGTTTTCTAGCCACTTTATCCTCGAATTATGAAATTAAAAGAAAAAAATCCCGATTTGAAAATAGTGATTTCATGTGGTGGATGGGGAAATTCAGGTGAATTTGATTCAATAGCTTCATCGGAATCATCACGGTAGTGAAAATCAATTGAACTAAATGAAAATAATTGTGCAAATGTTGTTGTTGTTCAAGAGAAACATTTAGTAAAAATGCAGCTGCATTTTGTCGTGAACATGGTTTCGATGGCGTCGATTTAGATTGGGAATTTCCATCGGCAAGTCAACGAGAAAATTTCGGATTATTAGTTAAAGTAATTCATTCATTCAATCGATTTGAATACATTCAAGATTTAGACAATGCATAAATATTTTAAAAAAGAAGCAAAAAAATCGGATAAAGATCGTTTATTAATTGGTTTAGCTGTAGCTGCTGGAAAGTTGCTTATTAAACAAGGATATGATGTTCCCGTTCTTTGCCAGTGAATATCCTTTAAAAAAATTGAATTTTGACTGATGAATACACGATGTCCTTCGTTTAGTTATGTTGACATGATTAATGTAATGACTTATGATTTATACGGAGGTTGGACACCGAAACTTGGTCATCATAGTGCGTTGTTTCATCGACCAGGAGAGAAAGGAATGGAAAGAGAATTGAATACAGTTTGTGTTTTTTTTTGATTAACTCAAAGAAGAAAAAACATTGGCCTTTTTTTTTAGAATAGTTCAATGTATAATTGGATAAAAGCAGGTTGTCCACGCGATCGTCTTGTTGTCGGTATACCGGGTTACGGTCGAGCATTTCAAACAAGTATCAAAGATCCAATAAAAGCGTATGGTGAACCTGCAAGTGTCAGTTCGATTTCATCGCCTTATTTAGGTGAAAGTGGTTTACTTGCATTCTACGAAGTAAAACATTTCTTTTCATTAGTAAATCACATTTGACGATTATTTTGAATATAGATCTGTAGAAACGAATTGAAAGAAGGTTTTAAACGTTATTGGGATGATGATCATGAAATTTCGATTAGTTTTAAAGATGGAACATGGATCGGATATGATGATGTTGGCAGTGTGAGAAATAAAGTAAGATGAACGATTCGTTCGATTGAAATTGATCGAAAGTTTGTTTGATTGAAGTGTAAATATGTGAAACGAGAAGGTTTTGCTGGTATGATGATTTGGGCGTTGGATATGGACGATGCAAGTGGAAAATTCTGTCGAAAGAAACGTAAAAAACCGTTAGTTCGTTTTCCATTGATAAGTGCAATGAAAGATGAATTCGAAAAAGAAGATTTAACAACTGTGAGCACGACACCAATTCAAACAACAACATTATCTAATGGATCGAGTTTATTAAATGGCGAATTTCAAGATCTTTTAGATGAAATGTTTGATGAAGCATCATCATCAACAAAAACACTATTAGTTCAATCATATTTTCATTTCATTTTTCTTCCTTTCGTTCTGTTCCATCAAATTCTAATAAATTGAACAAGGTTCGCGTGTTTTTTTTTATTTCTGAAGGAAATGTTTTCAAAACAAAAGAGACGAAAGTACACGTTCATCAATCGCGGATCATTGTTAATATTCTTGTGTACTTGTATTCTTCATTGATATTTATTTACTGCGACGTTTTTTCATAAATCGTGGGGAATTTTCTGTTTTAACTGCGGCAAAACCTTGTCGTGCATCAACACTACGACTTGCTCGTGCTCCACTCGATGTCAGACAATTGCATGTATTTGGATCGAGATATTCACCATTATTATATGCACAAATTTTATCTCCACAATCGCATAAACCGGTTTCGGCGTCTACTGTTGATGGACAATTGACAGCTGATTTTGTGCCTAGAAAACGAAGAAACAAAAAAGCAAATGTTTGAAAACAAGTCGATTATTTTACTTTCTACGTATGGTACTTGAAACTTATCACTATATTGCGATTGAATATAGTTGCATGTAACGAAACGTTCGATACGATCGGGATAAACACAATGTGTTTGACCGCAACCCATACGTGTTAAATTGCTGATCATCGCTTGTGTATAATGTAAACAGGTATTTCCACCGTCGACACAACCGCTACCGTAAATGAAGTTTTCTTTTTCGGCTGCAAGCATATCATCGATTAAGTCTCCTGGACTCGAACGAATTTCAGTTGCCATGACGATATTTTGACCGTTTTTCCATTTATATTTCGGACTTAAACGATTGACAGCTAGATCATGTTCGAATGCGCATAGATTAGCGTGAGCTTGAGCTAATTTAGCTAATTCATCATCCCAATAGAGTTTGAACATATATTTTGAGCCAACTCGACTACGATAATCATTATGAACATAGAGAAGTTCATCTTTCTCATCCTCAGTAAATGGAACAACAGTGCCATATGGATTTGGACCAAAACTAAGTACACAAAAAGAAACATGATTTACCGCCACATGATTTCATTTTACTTACCACATTGTATGATCTTGTGATAGATTTTTATATGCTGGATCACATGTAGCACGATTGTCCATTAGTTTTAAAGTTGGACTGTCGAGTGCATCTGTGCAATAACGATAGGTAATTTTTGTATCATTGGTTTTACATTGTTTGTACATGGATGTTCGCGAGAGATAATCACAACCAGTGAAAACCGTGGGATTATTATTCATTGTATAACTGCTCAGACATGTAAGTGTTGTCTGTCGAAAATCATAACAATAATTGATTAAACCTTGATAATTCGCTGTCATTGAACACCATGGTGTTTGACCATTATCTCCATCGGTTGTACAATCGGTGTATGGTTTACCATTATATGTGAATGGAAACACGCAATTTTTCTTGTAAACAACGGGATAGATACGAGACCCTTGAAGTTCACTCAAAACAGTGCTTAAGAGTGATGCACAAGAGAAAAGTACGATGAATATGAGACACGTTCGAACACTCATACTGAAATCGAATGGAATGTTTTTGGAGGTATATGAAAATTGCTCACGAAATCAGAGAGAATTTATACCGATTTCAAAGCGTCATTACATCTACATATGGTACAATTTAGTCAATGAACTGAAACATGTAGGAGTGTCCTTTCAAATGCTCTCATGCATACAATATTTAGTCACATCTGGTGATTTGCTTTTCTAATGAAGTTTGCAATTCGTAAACAGATTTTTCTTTATATTTGATTAAATCGAACTTTTAGTAGGTTTCAAAACAAGCGAAGCGTTGTGTTTTTTTCAGAAAGTAATTCATCCGAAAATGTCATGTCCTTTTGTGTCCTTAGAGGTTTCCATTGATTTCGGTAGTCAATCGCAATTCAAATTTTCCATACGCACATCTTGAACTTCGTATAACAACACGATAATCACCTCGTTGTAATCGATAACTTAATATAGCAGCATAACAATTTTGCAATGGTAAACTATTACCATCATCATTTTGTGCGAGAAGCACACCCGATGGTTCTGTATAAAGTTCCATAAACGGATCAGCTGTACTCGATAATTTCCATGTCGTACATGGCGACCAAGTATTTGCTCCTATTGTCACATCGGCAAATGTTGTCTCAACAGTGAAACAAAAGGTAAAGTTAGGCTCTGCTAAACTTGTACTTTCGTTAGAGATTCGATTGAATTGAAACCATTGTGGACATTCTACTTGTGAAGGCGACGAAGTTTGTGTTGTGACACTTTGTTCAGTTGTTTTCACAGTAGGCTTTTCAGTTGTTTTGACCGTAGGTTCTTCAGTTGCACCGATAATAGCCTGCTCAGTTGTTTTGACAGCGGACCTTTCAGTTACATCCATTGCAGGCTCTTCAGTTGTACCGATAGTAGATTGTTCAGTTGTCTGCATAGCAGTCGTTTCAGTAGTAATATCAATATCTGTAGCAGGAGTAGTGGCATCCTTCTCTACTTGAAAAATCCAAATAGAAGAATTTCTAATTGGATTCGATTCAACTCCACATGATTCATTCAGAATACCAGCACCACTATCTATCAAAATATAATACTCCTCACCCTAGAATGAAACATATTGTTGAAGTGATGTATATTTTCAAACTGAATAACCTGTTGCCATATAGTTTCAGTTGTAAAGAATGTAATCTGTCGTGATTGATAAATAATGCGACTATCCGTAGCAACATCGATCCGTAGATCTTCTTGATTATTATTACTTTGAAAAAAGCGAATATAAACTTGATTAGCACGACTTGGCCTGATAATATTTCGATCAAAAACAATGGTCCACGTTGAATGTGTAGCAGATACGAGACCAAAAGGTGCCATTTGTATGATTTCTGGTGGTTGAATATCTACTTGAAATGTGAGACAAGATTGTACACCCGTTCGCTGTCTTGAATCGACTGGTGTTAAACATAATTGATGAATACCATATTGATCTGGTGTTGGCGTCCATGTTATTGACATTGTATACAGATTTCGATCGATTAAATCACGAATTATATTTCCCTTGATCAGTCCAACTGGTGATATAGTTAAAATATCTTTCAAAGTAGTAGTTGTATTTGTACACGGAATACGTATATGTGCATTCATGGAAAATGTTGTATTCGATTTAATACCGATACATGAATGTGGTGCGCGTTCACCAATGTATTCAGGTAGTTTAGCACAATTGTCATCAGTAGTAGCAGTAGCGTTCACAATATGAATGAGAAATTGAAGTGGAATAGCAGAAATAACTTTGTTGCTCGCATCGAAATCTTCAATAACTAAAGCAACAGCGTGATAACCAAGTTTAGTAGCAACATATGTTAATTCGCAAGGATTTGCCTGAAGAGCACCTTTTGGTGCACACACACTTCCACATTCTGTAGTTGCATTTCCCCACCGACAACGTAGCACATCACCATCACTATCAGCCATAGGTATATGAATGACATGTGTTTTGCCAAGTTCAACTTGTACAATTGGATTCATTGTTGTTTTAGGAGAATTATTTAAACTATTAAAATATTAATACAATTCTATGACGAAAGAAAATGATACAAATAATCACTTACGTTCCATCAGAACGTTTATATGTATTGATAAAAAATCTTAATGACCAATCTGATGCTGAATCTGGTGGTAACAGTGGAATCCAACAACAACTTTTATAGAGATATTCTATTTTATCATTTACTGGTAATACAGCAGTAATCGAACTTTCACCAGTACTATATTGAAATTCTGCACTGTAATCTGTACAACGCACAGATGCATTAATCGCTGGATATGCTCGCAGTTTGTTCTGAGCATTAACAACAGCTGCCAACACATTCTCTCCAATCACATTACCAGATACAGGATTCGTATTGTTACAAAAATAAGTCGCACGATTCCATGAATGTCTTTGTGTTATGAGTACTGATACATTTTGTCCATTTACTATCGTTGCATTAGCATTATTACGAATTGAATATGATATTGTACCACCCCTAAAATTCATATTTTCTTTGTTTTTGAACATTATGAAATAATAAACTCGGTTACCGATAGTGAGATGCATCGACAATTTGAACAAGTATCAAAAGATACAGTAAAAACATTTCACAAAAAAAACTTCGACCAAATAGAATCCACTTCCGATTGATATAATCATTAGTTTAAATATCCTACTGAAGTAAATATTGAATATTTTTTAATCGGATCTTCTGATAAGTTTGTTTTTTTCATGATCGTATATCAGGAAGAAAAATAAAATCGAGTCATTTTATTTTATTCATTTGAGTTTAATATTACTAAATCAACGTGATTATTTCGATATTCTTTCTTCTTTTTACTTAAAAGAATAAAAAATATTTGCATTCAATCAATCTAGTCTGTACAGAATAAACCTTTCTATATCGTTTAACAAAAGCAAGACTCAAATATTGAGTTAATCTCTTTAAATAAATTCCTTCTTCAAATTTAACATACTGAGTATCGCTGAAGTTTTGCAACATGTCCTATTTTGCCTATATTTCAGTTGGAAAAAATGATGCAATTTTCTGATTTTACTTCCAACAGATAGAACACGAAATGTTATATGAGGAATATGGAAAGATCTATTAATTGACTGATCAGGAAATTATTTTCACAGCTAATATGAACACGTTGTAGAGTAGTGCGATGTTCCATTATAAATAAGAAAAATCGTATCAAAGACGAGAAAACAGAGTAATTATATTGGCTATTTTCTATCAGTCTTAATAATCATAGAACCATACATTCATATGAAAATTTATTTGAACTTATTCTGTAGCTGTTTTCATGGCGAATATTTTAAAATATGAATAGACACCGAATCACTTTCGAAACTCAGGATCTGTTTAAAATGTAAATAGAATAGAAGATAAAATGGGTCTGCTGATTTTGCATTTTTCCGTTTTCAGACTGTCTACTTAAGTATAGTCCTTGTACAACTTTCCATGCTATATCTTTTAAAAGTAAAATCAGAATTAGATCACTTTGTCAAGCCGAAGAACGAGATAATCATTTGGACCCATGACGTCATGTCTTTTATCCATTCATGATTTAAAGCTTTGAAACGTTCTCATGAATGCAATATTTATTAACATCTAGAGATTTGGATTTCAAATAAAGTTTGCAATTCGTAAACAGACTTTACTTTATACTTGATTAAATCGAACTTTTAGTAGATTTAGAAATAAGCGAAGCGTTGTGTTTTTTTTTTCAGAAAGCAATTTATGCGAAAAAGTCATGTACGTTCTTGTGTCTTTAGAAATTTCCACTGATTTCGGTAGTCAATCGCAATTCAAATTTTCCATACGCACATCTTGAACTTCGTATAACAACACGATAATCACCTCGTTGTAATCGATAACTTAATATAGCAGCATAACAATTTTGCAATGGTGAACTATTACCATCATCATTTTGTGCGAGAAGCACACCCGATGGTTCTGTATAAAGTTCCATAAACGGATCAGCTGTACTCGATAATTTCCATGTCGTACATGGCGACCAAGTATTTGCTCCTATTGTCACATCGGCAAATGTTGTCTCAACAGTGAAACAAAAGGTAAAGTTAGGCTCTGCTAAACTTGTACTTTCGTTAGAGATTCGATTGAATTGAAACCATTGTGGACATTCTACTTGTGGAGGCGATGGAGTTCGTGTTGTGACACTTTGTTCAGTTGTGTTCACGGTGGGCTTTTCAGTTGAATTAATAGAAGACTGTTCCGTTGCGTTGATCGCAGGTCCTTCAGTTATCTCGCCAATAGATTGTTCAGTTGTTTTGACACTGGACTTTTCAGTCACATTACCAGCAGGTTCTTCAGTTATATCAACAACAGTTTGCTCAGTTGTTTTTACCGCAGGCTTTTCGGTTGCATTGCCAGTTGGGGCCTCACTTATCTCACCAACAGATTGTTCAGTGGTTTTGAAAGCGGGCTTTTCAGTTGTATTACTAGCAGGTTCTTCAGTTGGATTATCAGATGGCCCTTCAGTCATCTCACCAACTGACTGCTCAGTTGTTTTCACCGCAGGTACCCCCGTTATCTCTCCAACTGACTGTTGAGTTGTTTGGACCGCAGGCTTCTCAGTTGAATTAGCAGATAATCCTTGAGTTATTTCGGCAACAGACTCCTCAGTTGTTCTGATAAAGGGCTTTTCAGTTGCATTACCAGCTGTTTCTTCTGTTATTTCGACAATAGACTGTTTAGTTGTTTGAACAGCGGGCTTTTCAGTCGCATTGCCACCAGCTTGTTCAGTTATTTCGGCAACAGACTCCTCAGTTGTTTTGACAGAGGGCTTTTCCGTTGCATTACCGCCAGTTGCTTCAGTTATCTCTCCAACAGACTGTC
>Ga0209915_1003095_pt1 | contig 15070 bp, 9 predicted proteins | sample ThiBiot_750_plan_FD_183952 | JGI IMG/M metagenome (GOLD analysis project Ga0209915, IMG submission 183952) | Wastewater bioreactor microbial communities from Cape Town, South Africa - Thiocy_cont_750_plan (SPAdes) | ecosystem: Engineered > Bioreactor > Thiocyanate-remediating > Anaerobic-Aerobic ... | reverse complement strand
GTATTTATTTTGATTATGCATTGTATGTAAGCGATTGTTATAACCATCGTGTTTTAAAATTTCCGGCAAATTCGACCAATGGAACATTTGGAACTTTAGTTGCTGGTAATGGTGTTTCAGGATCTGGAGCAAATCAAATCAGCAATGCAGAAGGAATTACTGTTGATGAAAACGGAGTACTTTATATAGCTGATGCTGGTATACTTAACATTGAAAAAAAATGTTAGTTTATATGTGTCTTTATTTCAGGAAATCAACGAATTCAACGTTGGTTACCTGATGGCAATAGTGGCGATACAGTTATTGGTGGAAGTACAACAATTCAAGTTCAACAAATTTTACTTGATGAAAATAACAATTTAATCACACTTGAAAGAACCTTCAATCGACTTCGATTGTTTAATATTGCAACATGTTGAGAACTATCATATAAAATATACCAAAATTCAATTAAAGTACAGTGATTTCTCCACAGAATTTTCTTATAAGCATATGACGAATAGATCGATCTAAGATAATAGTAAAAGATTTTGCAAATATATCCGCCAATGACATCGGTAATAATGTTGCCAAATATGGATATTTAGTTCGAACGAAATAAAACAATACAATTGGTAGTCCAGCACCTAGATAAACCGTTGTCAAAATAAGTATATTACGAAGTAACTCGAAATCACGTCTCTGACGATATTCAGAGTTATGTAAAGTTCTAGCTCGTTGTTTTGTTCGTTTGACTTGATAAAAAATACAAATATAAATCACATAAATTATTATAACTGGTATGCAATAATAAATAATGATTACATAAGCAAAATAATATGATCTTTGAATAGGTAGCATAGAAGATTTACCAGGACGATAGCGAATCACATCTGTGAGAATAATAGATAAAGTAGTAACAAAAACCAAACACCATTTAATACCAAGAAGAATATAATGTGTTTGAAATTTATTTGATAGAACAGTAGCAAAATAACGTGATATGGCTTGTATTACATATGAATATGATTCTCCTGTCATTGCAATATAATAATTAATATGGCCATAAAATGATAATTTGATAAAGTTATATCATCATAAAAGTCATATTTTGCCCTTGTTATATTCATGATTTATATTAGGAAAATATATTCTCTTTTCCTGTCTTGTGTTAATATTCAAAATCTAGGCAAAAAGTCATGATTTTATTTTAAAGAAGATATACGTCTTTAGATTACAATGACAACATGACAAGTGGATTTATTTATTTATTCATGCAATCTTATTTTTTAGTAATGAATTTGATTTCCCTTATGATTTAAGTCCCAAGTGACATCTGTTAAATTTCTTTCTTTCTAATTATATGTAATCAACGAGAAAATAAGTGTTGCTTAATCAAACAATGGATACTAACCTACTTATTACAACAAAACTCTCGTTCGGACTGAAAATCGATGAAGCAATATAAACGCGAAGAAGATAAAATTTTCATTTATCTCACAGGTGCAAACTAAAGAATAAGAATACTTATTGAGAAGTCACATGTGTACTTCAAAGATGATGAAAGCATTACTTTGCTTATCATTACTTATTTGTAATAACTTATTATTTGGTGAAAGTTCTTCACAATTCGTTCAAGATACTTGTACACCTACATCTGCTGGTGACAGTTCTATTGATGATGTTCCTTCGATCAGTAAAGCTCTATCAACATGCGGCAATCGAGGAACAATTATTATTCCTGCTGGTAAAACATTTTCTATTCGAAGTCCACTCGATTTCAGCAATTGCAAGGGTTGTAACTTTCAAATCGAAGGAACTTTAAAAACATCCGATGATATCGAATATTGGAAAGGTAAAACTGCATTTTTCTTGCTTCAAAATGTTGTTGGAGGCAGTTTTTCTTCGGTGACTGGTTCTGGAGTTATTGATGGAAGTGGTCAAGCGTTTTGGGATTATTTTGCTTCTCATAAAGAGTATCAAAGACCTTTACTTTTATTTTTCAATGGTGTTACAAATGTCACATTTACAAATATTCAACTAATGAATCCACCTAAGATGTTTGTTACTGTGAAAGGAAATTCGGCCAATGTTAAACTTTCGAATTTAGTTTTAACTGCCATTTCAAAATCAGCAAATCCACCTAAGAATACTGATGGTTTCGATATTGGTGAATGTTCGAATGTAACTCTAACTAATATGCACGTTACAAATGGTGACGATTGTGTAGCATTCGAAAATGGTGCTAATTATGTAACTGTTGAAAATTTTACTTGCATTGGATCACATGGCATATCAGTTGGCAGTCTCGGAGGAGATGCTGGACGTGCTTATATCGTTCAAAATGTGTACGTATCCAATGCAAAAATGATCAATTGTGCAGCAGCAACTCGAATTAAATTCTATCCAGGTGGTCCTTCGCATGGTACAGTAGCTGTACACAATGTAACATACAAAGATATCACAGTGGATAATTCAGATTATGCTCTTCAAATAGACAATTGTTATGCAACAGATACATCGAAATGTAAAGAACATCCATCTGCTGCTAAACTTTCTAATATACGTTTTATTAATATCAATGGCAAGACTTCAAAACAATATGAGCCTATTGTCGCAAAAATTGAATGTCCACCCAAAGGTACTTGTGATATCGCATTTACGAAATGGGATATTAATGCTCCACGTGGAAAATCAACTGTACTCTGTAGTTATTATGATCATCCTTCGGGCATCAAATGTACTCCAGGTGTTTCGTTTTGATTATATTTCGAGATTAAAAAAAAATGAATAATAAAAACTAATTAACGAATGTTGTCTGATGATTACATTTTTTTTGTTAATTTATCTACTTGTTCCAAAGTTTTTTCAGCTGTATTAGCAGCTCGTTTCGCATGTTTTTCGGCTTCACGAGCTTCAACAACGGCTCTTTCACATTGTGCTCGTGTCTCCTTAATGCCTGCAAGTGTCTTTTCTGTTTCTCTCTTTTGAAGGTCCAGCTGTTCTTTCGTTGTTCTCTGAACTTCGCGTGCATTCGCTGCTGCATCTTTAGCATTTTGCGATGCTTCACGAACTGCTTCTTTGGCATGTGCAACATCATCTTCTAATTTTACACGCATGTCTGAAATTGTTTTCTCATACATCTGTATTAACGAAGCGACTGTTCTCTGAACAGTTGCTTCACAATTCGATGCTGTCAATTGAAATTCTTGACGTCGTTGTTCAGTTGATTCAGCCAGATTTTGAGCACTTATCGCAGCTTTACGTGCTTCTTGTACAGCTTTTTCACCACCTTGACGTGCATGATTAGCTTCTTCAATAGCTTGAAGTGCTTGTAATTTAGCGGATTCAGCAGTAATTAGAATTTCTTTCGTTTTCTCTCGTAATTCTTGTTCGACATCATTCAAACGTTTTTTCGCTTGTTCATTGAGACGTATCTCAATATCATTGAATTTATCATTGAATTTCTTAAGAATCCGTTCGTAATGTGCTTCGTTATCTTTCTGCATCGTTTCTCGATTAATTTTTGATTGTTCTTCGATTTTTTCATGAGCAGCATCGATAGATGTTTGATAATACTCTGTTTTCTTGTGAATATCTTCACGTAATATCTCAACATCTAATTCAACTTCTTTTTGAAATTTCTTTAATTCACTATGTAGATCTTGTGCATTAACAAAAGTTTTCTGTTGACCAAGTACTTGAGCTACTTGATTAGCCATTATTTGTTGACCATTGTCATTATGCGCATACGTTGATGTTAAATCGAGAGTTTGATTAACTCTTGATAGAAGATCATTATCATCTAAAGCGTTGTCTGCAGTTTTTCGTAGATTTCGTTTTTCGACAATCGAAAAAAATTCATTCCTATTCGATGAAAATGGTTTTAAATAGACATATCCGAATATTTTTAGATTTTCGGGTTCAAACAAACGAGACTGATACATTTCACCCTCGTTACTAATCACAGTCACACAACAGATAAGATAACACAATGGAACTTTGTTATACTGATTCGAATCAGATGTCTTCGTTTTCAAAGGAATTAATTGTTGTCCAGTCGAAAGTCCAACATTATCTGCTATGTTTTTTATGATTGTTTGATCAGCTGGATTTTGTTGAGCTACGTACAACCAGAAATAATGTGGCAACGATTGATTGGGATCAATATTCTTTGTTCCAACTTTAAGTGCATCGATTATCCAAGATGCAATATAATCAGCAACGATAACAACCGCTAGTTCTTCTCGACTTTCCGGACGAACATCAATAATAAAATCTTTAATCCATCGAACTTTGTCATTGAACATATTACTGCCTTTGATTTTCTTCGATGTATCGATCGATTCAAGTTGTTCTCTGTAGTAAAGAGTTAGGATACCGGCTGTATCCGATGCAATTCGATTGAGTTCTTCAATATTGCCAAACGTAGAAATATTGTCCCATTCTTGTTTTTGTTCTTTTTCATTGAGTTTCGATAGAACAGGACTGATGGCTGCTTTGAGATTCGATATGAGTACACCCACTATAGAAAAAGAATATAAGTTTGTTTGAACTTTATTTTTTAGTACGTATAACGTGTACAACTATACTTACTGAATGGAATAGTTAATGATTTTATACTAGCACTTGTTGTTTCTCGTTTTACATAACCACCTTGTACAGCTAATATGCTGGTAAATAAAGCTTGTAAACGAGTTTCAATTGTTCGATAGAACATAGCTAAATTTGGGTTTTCTTTAATGAATTTGATTGTTTTCTGTCTGGTCTCTATAGCATCTTGTTGTCGTCGATATAACTCCGTTGAAGCTTCGACACCTGCTAATTTTTGTGTAAAATATTCTTTGTCTTTGAGATATTGTTTTCGTTGAAGAGCTGTCAATGATCGACCGTCAAAAACACGTGTTTCGATGTCTTCAATACGAGCCTGCAAAGAATCTTTCTCTTGCAATGTTTGTTCTAATGTTTCGTTGACTTTCGCTAATTGTTGTTTTGTGTCCTGTAAATCTTGTTCAATTAATTTCTTTACATCTTGTTCGTTCGATACTTGTTGTAATTCTTGTGACCGTTTTGATAGATTTGATGTTAATCCAGAGAAAAGATCTACGTATGTATTGGGATCAACAGGATCGAGTATAACATTACTATTAGCAATGACATTACTTAGACCAGATAAAAATCCTAATAGAATGTTCTTATAGTGATGTTTCAAACGAACATAATCTCCATATTGTCGATCACTGGGTTTATTTTGTAAAGTTTTGTAGTATGGCTCAAGAAGATCTACAATTTCTAATTGTTTGTGAAATTTTGCGATGTGAATCAATTCCAAACATATTTCTCCCTTTTCGTCAGATGAGTCATATTGTTCTTTAATAAACTCTTTGATGGTTTCAATGGGACCATTTTCAGCTGCGTTTTTCAATACTTCATATGAGAGTTTAGGTGGTTCAGTATCGGTAATCGCGGGAGGGCGATAGTTCCCAGTTATAATTAATTCAGCAATTCGTTTGTATTTCAATTTTTCTGCAATTTGTAATGCAGTTAAGCCAGCTCCATTCACTTGAGTTCTTGTTGCGGCATAATTCAAGACAAAGAATTCGACGATAGAATAATTACCTTTCTCAGTTGCTAAAGTTATTGGATAGTCACCATTGATATCAGGTTCTACTGAAGTTGGACTACAACCACATTCACATAACCATTTCACCAATTCGACATTATGACATTCAATAGCATAGTACAATGGTGTTCGTTTTTGTTCATCTTGATAATTGAAATTGACACCTAATCTTGAAAATTTCTCTGCATTTCCTTGTTCATTATTTAGGATGGCAGCTAGGAATTGTACATTCAATTGTTGAGACAGATAATTTGCAATCTGTATATAGTTATGTTTTTTTGCAAGATCAATTAATGATGATGGTTCATTTTCATTTGAATGGAACATCGATGCACCACATGAAACGAGTGCATGAACAATTGGAAAATAATTACCATGTTGAACCGTACATAGGAGTGCTGTCGAACCATGACAATTAACTGAATTAATATCAGCACCGAGACGTTGACATTGAATTAAAGTTTTTAAATCACCACTAGCAGCTGCAAAACGAAGTCGTCGATTGATCAAACATCGATTGATTTCAGCTTTGATTTCGGGTTTTAATTGTTGAGATACAGTTGATGGAAGAACAATGGATTGTGAAGTAAGCCATTCCATTGGTAGTTTGACTCCGTTTTGACAGAGAAATTGAATCATTTCTACATTGTGATGTTTTAATGCTTCTTGAATATTATTCGTATTGATCATATCGACACTAGCTCCATCACGAACTAAGTTCTTAACGAGTACAAGATTGTTTTCCACAATAGCTTTTCCACATTCAATTGATAATCGATATTTGAGATAGGCAGCTAGTCTATCGAAGTTTTTCTTTTTGGCATTGTGATAGAGAGACATCGATGATGAACTGTTAATCATAGCTTGATAGATTTCCACACTTGCATTGACAAGATAATCGATAATTTCAACATTATCCGATGCATTACAAGTTCTTTGCAATAGATCAACAGTAAGTTGTGCTCCAGCTAGATGATACGCCATAACATTACTAGCATTCGATTGATCGATAGCTTCAACTAGCTTTTGTCGAGCAATCTGCTGAATAGTCATCGCAATCTGTTGACAACCTGCTAATTGACTTTGTGTTTGTGAACGTTTATCTAAAGTGAGTGCTGGATTATTCAATTTCGTCATACATTTTTGTATTGACATTTGTGCTATTTCGAATGGTGATCGTTCTCCTCTTCGTGGACGAATATCAGCACCATTACCAATAGCCTGTTGTGCTGTGTAAACGATACCACGTTTTGCAGCGTCACGTAAATTATCATTATGATTTCTCATAAGAAAACCATTTTTTCCAAAACCTGATTTTCCTTCAGCATCATCGGTATTTAATTGAATCGTATTAATTTCAACTGGTGCTGCCAATTCACACGTATCCATATCATAATCTGGTTTTCGTCCTCGAACAGTTTCTCCACTAATCGACGGACAAATTAACTGTTGAAAAAATTCAATTAATTTTTTATCATTAATCTCTTCGTCTTTATTGTTAGCTGTATTCGCACGTGCAATATCCAATGGAGTTTGATTCGAGTGATTTCGTGCTTGAGGATCAGCACCCCATCGAACGAGATATTTAACAACAAGTAAATGATGATCTCTTGTTGCTAAATGTAATGGAGTCTGTCGATCTCTGTTACTTATGTTTAAAGTCAAATTTGGTAAATCGTGTAGATATTCAACGATTTCTAATTGTCCATATTCAGCAGCAATTGAAATTGGATAATCACCATTTTCAGTTGATAACAGATAATCAGCTTTGAAATTTTCGATTAGATTTTGAACAACAAATTTTGTCGTTGTTTTACATGCTAAATGTAATATTGTCCATTGTGGATAAGAATTATCCTGATATTTATAGTTAATTTGAGCACCGTAATTGATCAATTGTTTTAGTTGATCGATGGTCGTATGATTGTTGGTATTGTTTGTGTTCATCAAAGCCATTGAATTCCATAAACGATAATTAAGTTCATTTTGAATTAATTTTGCTGCATCGAAACGTTTCTGTTCATTAGCAAATTGAAGAAGAGTTTTATTGAGTTTTTCATTATTGAATAAATCGGTAGACGTTGTTGACAGTTTAAAAAATGCAAGCAAACGATTGAATGGTGGCTGCTTGTCGACCATGACACATAGTTCAATAGCTCGTAATCCATTGATATTCATTGCCGATAAGTCTGCATTGAAATTATTGACAAAAGTTGTTATCATTTCAGGTGTACCATGATTGGCAATTAAAATATGTAGAAGTGAATCATTATTTGCATATTTTGCATTGATATCAGCTCCTTTCTCGAGATGATTACGAACTTCATCAACAGTCAAACGGGATCGTTTTGTTTCAATAAGACTTTTGAGTTCAACATTGTTACCTTGCTTACCGAGAAGACCTATCAATATTTGATTTTTGGATGTAGCACTTTCAGCAATTTGTCGAGGTGTTAAACCAGTCCGATTTTTATGTGCAATATTACTACCAAGTGATATGAGAACACGAGTCAGATCAACATTATTTGCGATAACAGCATTACACAGAGCAGTATTACCATTTTCATCGGATACTTCAAGTGTAGCACCACGTTGAACCCATTTAATCATTTCTTTCGGATCAATTGGTGGTTCATTAGATGCATTTCGATTGAGAATCATATCAAATTGTTGTTGGAGATAATTCTTGACATCGTCTGGACAATTTGAATTTTTTTTTGCTACATTCATACATGTCTGATCTTGACTGTCGACTGTATTCCAGCTATATTTCATTGAGGGATCATTTTCAATTAGAAATTGAACAGTATCAAGTCGAATAGGCGTATCACTTTTATTTAACAGTTCACCTAATAAACCCAACAGTCCAAATGTTTCTTCTTGATAGCAATTAGCACGTAATTTTACTAACTGACGCATTTCATTTGGATTGCCGTTGTTAGCAGATAATACTTGTGCAGCCAATTGATCCGAAGCATGTTTTATTAGCACATGAATCAAACGTACACAATTGTCTGCATTGTATATTAAACCTGCTAATCGAAACTGTTTTTCTTTAGCGATAGTAAAATCTATCAGCGAACTATTCTTCACAAGAGCTTTGAGATCAGCACCTTGTTGCAAATATTGCTGAGCTTTACTCGACGAATCTTGTTCACCGGCATGATTTTTGATGATTCGAACTAATTTCTCTGTAAATCTTGACATTTTGAAAGCAACCAAATTCGAATACAAATGTGAGGTGAATACCAAATCTATATATATATGTTCGAGAGGGAACACAAAATATATAGGAAGTCATAAAAAATTGTTGTTATGTGCTACACAGAAGAACTATTAATAAAATATATTTACTCATTTTTACTACCTTTTTTTTTCCTACTTGAAATATCATTGCTTATTTATGTATTTATAATCCTGACCACTTTACATTTTCGACGAATTTTTTTTACGATTATTCATATATCGACGGTCGAATAATATATATATATATATATATTGGTAAAAATTAATCGTCGGAGTCTTATTAAAATCAAATGGCTTCACAAAACGACCATGGAGCAGAAACAATATGGGCGCGTATAAACGATGTTGTTAACGAACCGCTGGTACAGTTGCCGCCACTTCAAGGTTTTGAGACGGCACCATTGGTTTCTTTGGAAGAAGCAGTTCAATCTATCAAGCTTTTCGTTGATTATATAGAGCAGAAAGTAATAGATGCCAAAAAGAAGTGTGCAACTCAAGTACAAGATCGACTCTCAATTGATGAACTGGCTGCAATTCGATTATATACTATGGAATGGAAACCGCACGATAAATGTCTTTATGTTGTTCTTAATCAAACTCTTCGAGATGAAGATCGTGATAAACTGAAACCTTGGTTTCGTTATTTAAGATTGTTTATTGGTGCTCTTGTGAAAATTCCTTCAACGAATCGCCATATCTTTCGAGGAGTGAAGATGAATTTATCACAACAATATAAAAAAGGAGAGAAGGTTACTTGGTGGGGATTTAGTTCGTCCACTGAATTTTTACATGTACTTCAATCCGAATCATTTCTTGGAAAAACAGGCGAAAGAACACTGTTTTATATCGAAAGTTATTCCGCTGTTGATATTCGTAGTTATTCACAATATCAAAGAGAAAGTGAACTATTATTTCTTCCTACAAGTCAATTTCTAGTTGTATCCTGTTTGGATGTTGGCCAAGGACTTCATATTATTCATCTAAAAGAAATCGAACCAATGTATCCTATAGGAACTGCGCTCACTCCGTCATCACTACTACCAGTGAATGTGAGCCAGCCAATAATATCTCCTGTAACAACTAATGAACCAAGAACCAGAAGAATCGATGTGATTCATTATAATCTTAATCTTGAACGTCATATTCAATCATATGCACAACATTCGATAGTAGATATAAGTCAACAACATGTCACGGATGAAGACATACCAATAGTTGTTAGAGAAGCTATGGATGAAAAACAATGTACAAAACTTAATTTACGAGGTAATGAAATAACATGGTTCGGTGTATCGATACTAGCTGAAGCAATACGTCATAATACTACGTTGGAAGAATTGGATTTGAGTCAAAATCGTTTAAACGACGCGGATGTATCTCAATTGACTAAAGGACTTTTAGTTAATGATTCAATATACACTCCAATATATCATTTTTGTGGAATGACAAAAACTGTGGTAAGAAAATACACGTGCATATATTAAATAATGATATATGCGTAAGCGCCTTTCTAGGAACTTAACAAAGCACCTATTAAAACACTTGATCTCAGCAAAAATGATATTGCAGATGAAGGTGTTCAATGTTTGTCTGAACTAATTCGAAAAAAACCAACTCTGACTACTCTTTATTTGAATGACAATGGAATCGGTAATCAAGGTGTGACATATTTGGCTGATGCTTTGTGTCAATCGAAAGCAAATCTTCGAAAGTTATACTTACAAAACAATAAACGAATCACAAATGAAAGTATGAGTATTCTCATTGAAATGTTCGAAAAGAATCAATCATTAACAACATTTTGGCTTACGAGTTGCAATATAACTGAAGATGGCAGACAGCGTCTTCAAAAGGAAACATCTTCGAAAAATAACTTTATTTTCTAAATAAACTATCATCTTACTCATATACTCATTCTTTCTAGATTTGAAAATGAACGATTCCAATCAGGAAAACTATGCTCTTCGACTCTCTGACATACCACAACATCCTAATCAGTCGTTGAATTTAGAGCCAATTCAGGGCTACGAGAATGAGCCATTGGTTAGTCTTGCTGAAGCCGTTCAACCGCTTACTTCAATCGTACCTGATATCGACCGTATGATAGATTTAGTTAAAAGTCGTCTTAAGACACCACGTGATGGTCTTTCATTGGAAGAATCAGCTTCCATCATGCTCTATTCCTTACCATGGTCAACGACAGAAAATATAAAACCATTTTATTTAACATTGAATAGTGTGCTACGTAATCAACAACGACAATTACTACGACCTTGGTTTTTGTATTTGAAGTTATTTCTCACTGCTCTTTCAAAATTACCATCTCAGACGTTTACTGTTTTTCGTGGGGTCAAAGATGATTTGCGTAACCAGTATCATGTGAACGACAAATTCGTTTGGTGGGCGTTTACATCATGTACACGACAGATCAATGTTCTCAACAGTGAAACATTCTATGGCAGGACTGGTGCACGTACATTATTCGCTATTTTGTGTCATTCGGGCAAAGATATCAGTCAACATTCATTTATATTGAATGAAAGTGAAATTCTATTACAAGCTGCTCGTAAATTCAAAGTTCTCGGAAAACTAGAACAGAATGATGGTTCATGCATAATTCAACTCGAAGAAATTGAACCAGATTTGCCTCTTCTTGCACGTTTGCCTATTGATCATCCTTCAGCGTTACTGTCGAATATCGATAATTATACAAATGCTGAAATTAAACAAATTATATCGAAATGTCAATCTCATACATTAGATTTTCGTGCAAGATGTTTAAATGACATTGACATCGAATTTATAATTACACGAGGCATTAACGAAAAACAATGTGCAATACTTGATTTGTCAGGTGTTGAAATTACAAGAAGTGGCATTTTAATTCTTGCACACGCACTGAAAGATAATAAGCATCTCGAAGAACTGGATCTTTCACATGCTAATCTTTCTGAACTTGATATTCGTCCATTGACATCAATGATCAATAGTTCGATGTTGAAACGTCTTTATCTCGAAGAAAACAATCTATCTGATGATGATGCAAAATATCTAGCAGAAATGTTTCAAACAAATACAAAGCTCGTTGATTTGTCTTTAAGTGTTAATCAAATAACCAGTTCTGGTGTTAATATATTAGCTAAAGTACTTACGCGTCCTAATGTTTGTCTTCAAATCATCAATTTAAGTAGAAACAAAAACGTCGATGGTAAATGTATTGATTCCATAGTAGCCATGATCGAAAATAGTCAATCATTAAAGAAACTTGATTTACGATGTTGTAATTTTTCAAATGAAAGCAAAATTAGACTTCGTACAGTGGCTAAATCGGTTAAAGAATTTGTTTTGTGGTTTTGAAATTTATCGTACAATAGAGGACGCTATACGAAATAGTATATATTTTATTTAAGTTTTTTTTTTGAAAGAAAACCATACATAAATATGACATTGAATCACATCGTCATGTTTTATTTTTCTCGTTCGTTCTTTCTTTCTTTTCTCATTCGTCTGATCAAACACACCCGAGTCGTTGTACTTAAAACGAAAAAAATAAAATGTCCTCATCATCAAAATATGAAATTCGTCTCATAGTTAAAAATGATTATGAACAAGTATTATCGTTATTAATCAATTCATTTTTTAAAGATGAACCACTTACACGAAATCTTCAAGTTACAGATGTATCTCATTTCTCTAATAATGTTATCAAAACTTGTTTAAATGATCAATGTTCATTCGTTGCATACGATACAGAAACAAATCAAATCGTTGGTGTTTGTCTCAATGAAATCGTTGATAGAGATACAAAAAACGAAAACAATGAGCCGGATGAAAAATTGAATTTTCTTCTTCAAATTTTTGCTGATATGCACAAAAAGATAAATATTTTCGATCGATTAAATGCTGACAAGCTTTTACATATATTTGTGATTAGTGTCGATAAAATTGCTCGTGGTCATCGACTTGCAGCATGTCTTATAGGTAAAAGTATTGAACACGCAAAAAATCTTAATATTACTGGTGCTTTTGCTGAAGCAACAAGTGTTTATTCATTAAATTGTTTTAAACCACATGGTTTTCAAATTATAGATGAGCTTATATATGCTGGCTATAATCCTGAATATTTAGGCAATATGAACGATAAGATGTATGATCGTTGTTATTTGGTTGCTCGAACAATAAATAAAGACTAATTCACTTTTTTCTTGTTGCAGTATACTTTTAAAAATAAAGATAAAGTGTCTTTAATAGCATTCGAGTCGTTGGACTCTATGATTGTCGCAATCGACAATATAAAGATTATTCTGTCGATCAAATGATAAACCCATTGGATTATTCAATTGATTCGATTCTTGTCCTTGACCATTTCCACCAAGAATAAGACGACCTTCCTGTGAGCCCGATGGCCAACACATTATTCGATGATTTTCATAATCAGCTATGAAAACATCGCCTATTTCATTCACGATTATACCTTGTGGAAGAGATAATTGTTTGAGACTATTTCCTTGTCCATGTCCACCGGCAACAATAATACCTTGCTTAGCATCTTTTTCCCATTTGACAATGCGATGGTTCCAACGATCGGAAATATAAACTGCATTCTGTCGATCAACAAAAATATATCCAGGCCGATTTAATTGAGTAAGATCATCGCCTCGACCATTTCCACCTGCAACAATGGTTCCATGTTTTTCATTTTTTTTCCATTTTCGAACTTCATGCGTTTGATAATCCGAAACAAATAAATCTTCATTATCATTCATTGTTAATCCGTAACACGAAATATTCGAAATGATGATTTGTTTGTCATTTGGATTTTCTATTGACCATCGCATAACTCTTCGATTTCCTTTATCACAAATAATTAAAGATTTCGTTCGTCGATGAAAAATCACATCAGTTGGCTCAGACAATTGATCGATTCGATTTCCTTTACCATCTTCACCAACGATTATCTCACCATTGTTTGCACCAAATCTCCATTGAACAATACGATCATTTCGAAAATCAGCAATATAAATAGCTTGCTGTTCATCATTAATATAGATTCCCAAAGGATTGTAGAGTTGATCTGATTGATTTCCTTTATGATTTCCTCCAGCAACAGTCGTTGCATATTGTTTCCATTTTCGATTTGCTCGTAATTGATGAGTTAACAACGATTGATCATATTTATTTTCATGGGCAATTTCTGATAATTCAACAATATAATGATTTCCATAGTGTTTTGTTAACGAAGTTTCTTTGACATAAAAATCACTTTCAAATGGCAAAATAACTTCATTTTCATTTTTAATTTCTGCATATTGTGAAATCTTCTTTCCATTGGTAATTTCAATCGCAAATAGACCCAGATTTTTCTTGTCGTTAAGAAATCGTTCACAAACGTCAATCGATGTTGTACATGAACTAAATGACCAGCAAGTAAATGTTTGATGAGGAGTTAATTTTTCTGCAATATCCAATGGAACTAATTTCCAAGCAGTATCTTCAACTGTTGGCAAAAGATCCAAAGCTGTAACGAACAATTTCATATAAGGAAACCAAATTTTCACTGCATCACGATTTTTCGATCGTAATGCTTGATTTAAAAGACGATTTAGACTCGTTTCACCCCATTCCATTGTAAATATATAAATTGCTGCAGATTGATCCCGAGATAGTCCATGTTCATTTGGATAATAGCAGTGTTTCTTTGCTGTTTTAATGAAATACGGTAATTGTTTGATGTGGAATTCGATTGGTTGAAGTGCATTTTCGAGCGAATCTAATTCTTCAGCATAAAAACTATAAACTGGTGTGAAACGTTCGAATGAACAATCAGTATCAATGAAACGATTCATGAATGCAAAAGTACGCAAATGAAGAAAAAAAAAGAAACTCATGTTTTATTTTCAAGAATAGTTTTTCTTCTCCTTTTTGTTCGTTTCTCTTTCTATTTCATAAATATGCTTTTATAGTCATTGAAAAAGAACTCTCACGTTTTATAAAACTACACAAAAAAAACAATTAATAATGATCAAATCGTTGCACACGGTTATTTGAGAAATCGGCGACATAGACATTAAAATCAGTGTCAACAGCGACTCCGATAGGACCATTCAATTGTGTGGCACCAGAGCCTGCTGTTCCTGTACCACCTACAACATAACCAGTAGTTTGACCTGCTCGAAAGACAAGAGCACGATTATTATTACAGTCTGCTACATAAACATTATT
>Ga0209915_1003080_pt1 | contig 15125 bp, 12 predicted proteins | sample ThiBiot_750_plan_FD_183952 | JGI IMG/M metagenome (GOLD analysis project Ga0209915, IMG submission 183952) | Wastewater bioreactor microbial communities from Cape Town, South Africa - Thiocy_cont_750_plan (SPAdes) | ecosystem: Engineered > Bioreactor > Thiocyanate-remediating > Anaerobic-Aerobic... | reverse complement strand
TGTTCTGAAGAAGGATTTGCATCGGTTTCAACTTTTTGTTCTGGGAGAATTTCGACGGATTTTTCCGGCACGACGATTGGTATTTCTTCGACTGTAGGTTTTGGTTCAATAGCCCATGGAGCTGGCTTTCGAATAGGTTCTTCTGCGGTCGATTTAACCGGTTCTTCAGCAGATTTCACCGGTGGTTCACTTGTTGTTGTTGGTGGTGTTTTTTTGCTAACTGTTCGAGTCGTTGGAGTTTTCTTCGTTTTCGAACCTGTACTCGTATTTAATTGTGACGAAACATTCGATGTATTATTAACATTATATGTATTGTAATTTTGTTGATGACGAAGTGTTCCACCACGTCGATAACGACCGTAGGAACCTAATGTTGTATATCCTCGGTGATGCGAATGTGAATTATATGTTAACGATCGTTGATGCGTCGAAATATTCGCATCATAATAACCTGTATCATCATCGTAGTATTCATCGTCATTGCCCCAAGCTGAATCGTTATTCTCATTGTAGAAATCGTTTCGTTGGGAGTAATGTGTCGAATTATTATAATCTTGTCGTTGGTTTTGACTTGAAGTTTTATAATGTTTCGATGTTGGCGGCGGTACATCGGACCGAACGCTCATCAACGGTGGAATCGATGCTGTATTAATCGGCGTAATTGCATTTGTTGTCGATGAGGTATAACGTGATTTACGTTCGATGGGTGCCGATTGTCGACGATCGTTGATTTCAGTTGTTTTCATTGGTACTTTGTATTGAATGGCTTCTTGTGGCGTTGGATCGGACGTTTCAGCTGGTCGTGTTGGTGATAAAGTTCGCCAAGCTGGTTGTGATTTTTGTATCGTTGATTTCGATTCGAGTTTAGCTGTCAATGATGGAATATCGTTCGGACGTGTTTTAGCCGATTGTTTTGTTGATCGTTGTGGAAGATCATCGGACTTTTGTTGTAAACGACGTCGATCATTGTTATGATACGATTGTTGATAACGATTCGTTGTTGTGGTTGAATCGTCCCATTCATTGTTCCAATGATCATTGGCGTTGGTTTTATCGAAATAATCGTTAACATCGGATGTTTTCGATTTCGAATAGGTTTTTGCTTTTCGATTGGTTGCAAGAGGAAAATGTTTCGATCGTGTGAGAAGATCTGATTGAGATTGCGAACTTGTTTCACTTTCTGATCGACTGTATCGACGTGTTTGAGTCGTTGTCGATGGTTTATCATCATCGGGTTCGATTTGAGCGTTGGATTTCTCGTGTAAAGATGCATAATTAAATGAATCCATTTGATCGGACCAACTTTTCATTGCAAATGTTTGACTATCGGCTGTATCATGACGCGTACGAGCTGTCGTCGTCCAATCGACTGAACTTTCTTGACCTGTCGATGATAACAAAGGTCGTGTTTGATAGCCAGGCATTTGCTTTTGTTCATTAGATGTTGTCGAACGTTGATCACGAGTTGGACGTTCTTGTTCGTCTCGTCGTTGTCGTGCAACATGGAGAACATTGACTAATTCGGAATTTTTATCATCTTGCATTTGTTTAACATGTTCATCGTCTTGTAACAAACGTGAACGTGTGTTTTGCACAGAACGATTCGCCGTTTGAGAATAATTCTGTCGTGATTGATTATTATTATTATTATTATTGTTATTATTGTTGAATCGACGTGTCGATGATTTCATTGTGTTTGTTTCAACGATATCACCATCTTCATCATCACTGAATCGAATTTTTTCTTCGTAATTGACTTCCTGAGATGCACTTGCCCATGTGACATTATCGGTTAATTTCGAAAGATCATCGATATCTTTATTTCGAAGTATAGTCGGTGTTTTATAATCATTTGTTTGATGTAAACGTTGCTGTTGTTGTTGTTGAGATTGATTATAGTTCGATGAACGATACATCGATGATCCTTGATAGGAATTATTCGTATTATATGACCACATTTGCTGTTGTTGCGGGTGTTGTTGTTGTTGTGGAGGCATTCGCATGTAGGATGAATTGGGCATTTGTGTGGTTGTTGAGGGTGGTGGTAGATTTTGTGATTGCATAGATTGAGAATTGTCGGTCGGCTCGTTGACTATGGGTTGTGCTCGACCGCCGCCTTCTTTCCATGAAGCTAGATTAGCTGGTCGAAAACTTGGTCCTTGACTATTCGAATGAATTGAATTGATCAATGATTCTGATGTTGATTTCGTTTGTTTGGTTTCTTGTGTAGCTAAACGTGGAAAATCGTTCAAACCAAGTAGATTCGGTGGTGATGTTTGTTCATTTGCATTTCCCGATGTTATATTACTCCATGTGGCTGGTAAACGTGGTTTATCAAGATCATTTGCTTGTGTCAAAGGTGATGTTGCTGGTAATGAATCGAGTTGCTGTTGTGTGGGCTGTTTCGATGGTGTTAATGGACGTATTTGATTTGTTGGCGTTTGATTGCCGCTATTCGATGACCAACCGTGACTTGTGCCTGTCGGAATGGTTGGATCGAATGTTGATGAATTTGTACCGGTTTCACTTTTTAAACTTGGTAAATTGGCCGGCGGTGGAATACGTCGACTGTTAACTTTGCCGAGATTAGCCCAGCCTTGAGTACGAGCTTGAATATCGATAAAAGACAAAATTTAAGAATGAATATTTGATGATGATGGTGATGAACTTACCGTTAGCTCGACTCGTTTCATTTGATCGTGTTTTACTTACAAAATCGTTTGTTTTAATGCCCGCATAGCGTTTATTCTTATCAATAGATTTACTTGTAATAGACATGTTAATAAATGAACGATGGATATGAATATAGTAGTGATCATGCGAAATAAGAAGACAAACCAATGACTCGCACCAAAATGTGATGAAATGTTGTTTAGTTTAATAATTTAATTTAAACTCTACTGTCAAATTCGATTGATTGATTGAAGACAGAGAGAGAAAGAGAGAAAAAAAGTATCTAAAAAAATAAGAAAATAGAAGAATTTCATAATTCCAATCGTTGTCGTCGATTACTGCTTGAATACAGACATCGGAGATGAATGAAAATAAATGAAGGACCACAAACGGGAAACAATGGCGATGCAAAAGAGAGAGAAAAAAGGCGACATCTATAGTCTATTGCGTTTCATAACATTTCGAGTTTGATTTATTAGAAAAACGAGAATTTACAAAAAAGAAAAATTGAAATTCGATATCGATTCAACGACTAGACGGAATTGATTTGTGCTGCTTAGCAACGAAATCTTTCATTGATGAAATTGATTCGTTGAGTTCGAAAGATTTGCAATGGAAAATTTGTTGTTGGCGTATGTCGAGTCGGACATCGACAATAGCAACAAAATTTATCGACGGTCAAATCGAAAAATTTCTGCACAGTTTGCCGTAAACGTGATGAAATAATCAGATAAATAATTGGTTGTAAAGCACAATTAAGAAAAACAAGTAAACGAACGATATGAATTAAACATTGAAAAAATAATTCATTCATAAAATCATGTTGAAATAATTCATTTGAAACAATAAATAAGAGATTTAGCAGACGATAAGGTAGAAGCAAAAGTATATACAGAAGTATAACGATAAAAACCATGACAATAACTTGAAGATGTTGAGTCGAACGTGAATTGATTGATGAAGATTTTTCCGACGTAAATTGACTTGATACTGACAAATGATAGGTGTTTGTTGATTGACGAAAATTTCGTTGTAAATTCGATGCATTCATCGATAACGATGACGTTGATGTTTGTCCTTGACGACGTTTTTCATTACTGAGAAAATTTCGTGTCAAGAAATTATATTGACCATTGAATTTCACTGATTTTGTTGAACGAAATTTATTCGAATGAACAATTATTCGTATAACTTGTCCATAGATAACAATGAGAAATATGCCTGTGATGAGATATGTTAAAACAAGAATGAGAATTAAATATGTTCGAGACCATGTTTCTCTTGCTTCAGTGTCACAACTTGCAAATGTCAGATTACTTTGATTTGCTAAATTATAGGTTTCGTATTTAGTCAAGAGAAACAATGGCAAATTAATTAAAATGGCGAACAACCAAATAATACATGAGGTTTTCGAATGATTTCGTATTTGTCGTCGAATGAGGTCACGTTGAAGACAACGTGGCACGCCCGCAGGATAACACCGGTGTAAAGTTAAAATTAATAGGAAACCTAGTGCAGCTTGCATTGATACTTGTTGAAGAAATGGAAGAAAATAACCTTAAATTAAAAATTAAAAGAAAACATGATATTCAAAAAAGTTTCAATCTCAAATATCGAAGAGAATAAGTGGGCTGATGGATATATTTAGCCAAGTACTCGTTTACACTATCGTTTCTTGTTCTCAATTTCGAAACCAAATTATCGTTTTTCGTCGTTTTTATGAATTCTATCTATGATGTACTTACAAATATAAAGACCTAATTGAAAACCATGATCGGAATAGAAAACTGCACTGATACGTTCAGGTAAACAGGTCAAAACAAGAATAATATCCGTGAAACTAACGTTAATTATATAAAAATATGTTGATGTATGCATGGTTTTATCTTTGCGAATAGCAAGAATAATAATTAAATTGCCAATAAATGCAATAAAAATAAGTAAAATAAATATTGTAAACCAAGATATATTCCAATAGTCGATAGACATCGTTTTGTACCCAGAAAAACTTGTCGTGTTAATTTTAAAATTCTAATACAAACAAAGTCATTCGCCTGCGTGCCTCTTAAATAGTACAAAAGTCAAGATCCACAGAGAGAAATTTTTCTATGCTTCGCGGTCTCTTGCGTGTTCTATTGAAAATAACAAGAAGAAATAAAAAAAGTAATTTTACTTGACGTTAAGTGCTTTTGTCTTTGTGATTCAATCAAAGAAGAAAAAAAATAGATATACAGTGATGCCAACCAAAAATTATTGGCCCACTCTTACATGACAATTTTATTTTTGCTATTACACAAGCACGACAGGGGAAATAAATCGATTGCGACTATCATTATGTAGTGCAATGTTCCTAGGGTACGTGCCATGCGTTCGACTTTCGAGTTGTTTTCGTTCTATTATTTTGTGAATAAAACCAGAACGAAAGCAACTCGAAAGCTGAACTTATCGCATGTATATTAGGAACATTATACTACATAATGATAGTCACAATTGATTTATTTCCCCTATCGTGTTTGGGTAATAGCAGCAATAAAGTTGTCATGCAAGGGCGAGGCAGTAATTCTTGAAGTCACTGTACTTTTGTTTGTTTTTTAATCAAATCCTATTCTTATTCTGGAACGAGAATGTCACGTATTTATGTTCTATGCTTCGGAAATTTATATCACTTCGAGATTAAAAACTAGAACGCTCGTGCAGCGACATGAGAGGGAGAGAGAGAAGAGTTTTTCTTCGTTTTCTTCTTTGAAATAAAAAAACGGCTTAACTAAATCTTCTATCTTAAATTACTGAAAAGAAAAACTAAAGACGTGTTTATATTAATGAACGGTTATATAAATGAAACGTACTCTTCTTTTGAAAATGTCACGGGTTTTCTTTCAATTAATAAGTGGTGAACTTCTATAGAAACTAAATCGAACGGAACCCGTTGACATAAAATTTGGCAAGTCTGTCTATCGTGTCACTACGCTCGATTGACAAAGAAATCTAACGTTTCGTTTCGTTTCTTTATTAAACAATCCTATGAGGATTGTATATATAAACAACAATAGACACATAACAACAACATGTATACACCTAATTTTGAATATAAGAGAAAAAAAAACAGAAAAATGAATATATGCATGCAAAAGAAAAAAGAAAACACACACGAAGAGAGAGAAAGAGAAAAGAAAAAACAACAAAAGAAAACACAGTTATTGCGAAAGTAAAAAGTCTTGGGTTGAGTTCGTTGTTGTTGCCGTTGAATTGACTTGTTCGATTAATGTCGGTTGATTAACATTGATTTCATTTGTATTATTCGGATTTTTCATAACTGTAACTAATCCACCGAATTCATCGAATCGAAACGGTGTCGTATTATTACTTGCGCATATAAGCTATCGAACAAAGTCAAAAGGAACAATTTAGCTACTCAAAATTAAATAAATATATTTATGCATACTTCCGCACGACCTCGAGATTTAATTTGCTGATGAATATTACCGTTATTAGCAGAATCAAGAATAACAACCTGAAAGAATTATTATTACGAATTTGAAAAAAATGTAAATTAAATGTTCTTACATCCATTCGATGTTTTTCAGTAATATGTTTAATGAATTCATCGACATTGCTTTGATATCGTCGACAGAGACCACATTGAAATCTATTTTTAAAATCGAATTAAAATAAATTCTGCAAATCACAATGACAAACTTCGTATTTGGATTGGAGAGAAGTGCATCATTCGATAAAAGTACGGGCGTATTCGATTGTCCAGCATGATTATGATGTAAATGTCGCTAGAATAAATATCCGAAATGAATCGATTTGAAATGATTTTTTTTTCAAAAATTATTTACTTTAAGATTTGTTTTCTTATCAGTTATATACGAACAAAACGTGCAAACATGTGCCGAATCGTCTAATTGTAAATGTTCACTTTTAACATGTTCATTCAAATGATAGAGTTTAGTTGTTGAAAATGGACATTTTTGACAAGTAAATACACATTTCGATATGACTTTGTAGCATTGAGGAACAGTGCCGTGTGGTGGAGGAATATTCGGCATGTCAGAATTCTGAAAAAGCGTTTTATTTGATGAAGAAGTTTGTTTTGTTTTATGATTTCTCCTACTCGTTTGAGAATATCGGAGTTGAACAATCGATTGCCTCGACCAATCTGAGGAATATTTAGTTTATGTATCGATGTTAAATGACGTTTCAAATGCTCCATTTGATAGAATTTATTGTTACATTTCGGACATTCGTAGTTTCGTTGACCTTGATGATACAACATATGTCGCTGGAAAGTAAGAAAAAAACCCAAAAGTGAATTTTTCGAAACAACAGCAAAAGAATTCGTACTTTCAATTTCGAGAAGCTCTTGCAATTGTACGGACAGAGATTACATTGAAATTTATTTGTCTGACTTGAATGACTGTAAATATGATTTTGAAAATCCTGAAAACAAAATCAAATTCGAAAAGATAAAGAAAAAAAAATGTTTCGTTTTCATACCGAATAATCATGAAAAACCATATCACATTTATTACATTTCCATTCTTTTTTGTATGTTTTCGGTAGATTATTAAGTATATCTAACCCTTCAATATCCCAATGTCTTCTTGCCATATGAATTTTCAAATCTGCATTAGTTGCAGCCATAAATGAACAATACGGACACGGAATCGATCTACAAAAAAACAAAGCTCTTTCTCTGCTTGATTCAATCGATCGATCGATCAATTACTTTTCTAAATGTTTATGCGCCATATGTCGTTTGACATGCGTCGTCGTACAGCCTCGATAATGACAAAGTGGACAAGCAAAATCTTTGCCTTCACTGCCCATATGAACACGTAAATGTCGTTTCATATTTGCAATGCCGAGAAACTTCTTTCCGCAATGATCACAAACGAAATCGAACGGATCTAATTCGGCATGTTTTTTCGCGTGTTTCATCGCCTCGATACGCGATGTAAACGCTTCGCCACACTCGTGAACTTTGCAACAATACGATTGATTGAGTTGTTCACTTTCCTAAAAATGACAAAACAGAAGATTTTCGAATGCAGGAAAAAGTGTTTTCGTACGTCGCCGCCTAACGGATCGGTTTCATTCTCATTTGGATATGTTTGAGATTCGAATAGACTTTCGAGAAATCTCGTGTACATTTCCGGACATTGTTTGAACGAATGTTTCGAAACGATAGCAGATCGATTGAAATCGAAAAATTCTTGTTCATCTTTGAAAACAATCTAAACACGAACGTCATCGATCTTTCGACTACAAAACTGATTTTACTTTTAAAATATGTGCTTGTAAATCACCTCGACGGCATTCTTCGAGAACTAATCGTCCTAAATTTCTTTCGATACCATCGATTAAACGTTTCGCTGAGCTTTTATCTAATTTAACTGAAACAACACGATTGCCACGTTCGTCACACACGAATGTTCGACCTTTTCGATTGAACAAATCGCTGTACTGAAACGATGGTTCGAATTTGACGTCGCTATCGGCTCGTAACGAGCCCATAACTAGATCTGGCAATTGAGCAGCGTGATAACCCGGTCCGTTGCCGTTGTCATCGTCGAAATTCGACATGTCATCTTCATCGAAATCGAGAACGTGATTGATCGATGCTAATTCTTCGTCGTTTAAGTCCATGCCGAGTTCGTCTTCGGAATCGAACGTATTGTTGAACAGATACGAATCGTTGTCGTATTTGGTCGACGAACGAGTCGAATTTCGTTTGACAGTTGTTGATGGAGATTCGTAATCGATCGAATCGATTGACGATTGATGTGGACGTATGCGTACGATCGGTTTCGTTTCGTCGTTGGCTGGTAGATCTTCGAATGTCGATGATGAGGATATTTTAACTTTATTATTGGGTAACATGAGAACATCGACGGAGAGTTCATCGTTGGGATTTGTTGTTGGATCGTTGACAGAACGATAGATGATATCAGCATCGACTTTGTAACGTTTCGACGGAATGAAAGAATCGTTTAATCGTTCAACAAATACGGCACATGGCCGTACGAGATGTTGATGATTTTTCTGCATGATGGAGTTAATTTGTCTTTTCGTTTATCTAGAAAAAAGATTGGATTTTCGGTTTCATTTCTTCTTTTTTTTTATATCCAAGGAAACCGAACGAGGCAGCCACGATGGTCTCCTCTTGGACACAATAGTTGATGTTTATAAAAAATAAATGTGTCTAGCTCCCTCTGTTATGTGTATTGATGAGACAGAATTTTTTTGTTCAGCACCGAGGTTAGTTTTCGGAGCGATTTCATTGGTTGATGACGACGAAAAAATGGAACTATTTTTTTTATTAATTTCAACGAGATTTTCTCTCGATCACGTGATGATAAAAAAGAATTTTTTTGTTCGTTGGAATCTTTTTTTCTTTTGTCAAAATTTCAGCGACATCTAGACGATATTTTCTTGGACTTTTGTCAAGATCGTATCCGCACGCACACAGTTGTTTTTAGATTGATCAAGAATGTCATTCGAAAGTGATGATGAAGGAAATAATAATAACTTTCAAACAAGTTATCAATGTTATTCAACTGCTTTTCTCGTCGATCGAAATCGAGAAACGATCGAAAATAGTGGCAAAATTTTTCTTCCCGAATCAGCACTCGCACGACTAATTCATCAAGTCATTTTCTACTTTCACTATCGAAAATTTCGATAACATTTGTCAATTTTTAGACCGGTGTTATGTTATTTAAAATAACGAATCTCGAAAATCATCGTTCGACACACTGTGGTGTCCTAGAATTTCTTCCAAATAACGAACAAATCTGCTACGTTCCACATTGGATTATGAAGCAATTAGACATCGATGAAGGTAATCAAATACGTATCGAATCCGTTCATTCATTACCATTGGCAACATTCGCATGTTTTCAACCGCAAACCAAACAGTTTCTCGACATAACCAATCCGAAAGCTGTTCTAGAAAGGTTTCTACGAAATTTCAATTGTCTAACCAAAAATGATATGATATCAATCGAATATCTCGAACGAACCTATCAATTATTAGTTGTCGATTTGAAGCCTGCGAATGTTGTTTCGATAATCGATTGTGATTTAGAAGTTGATTTCGCTGTACCCTTGGATGAGATACAAACGAAAGGAGATGAAAATCACTGTTCGACAACAATCATTCCGTTGAAAGAACGGGAAGGCAATCGTGGACAACCGGATTATGATTATAAATGTGGTTTTTTGAGATTTCCACGTTCGATCGAACAGAATACGGAAAAGAATCCATCGAAAACTTTTCAACCGTTTACAGGTGAAGGAAATTCGCTGAGAAAAAAATAGAATTCGGTTTTAGTTTGACCTCAGCTGATGAAATTTATTTATTCCAGAAAGAGCGAGAGAGAAAAAAAACGAACTTAATGCAAATATTTTTTGTGTTTTTTTTTGTTTTAATATGCGCCTAGTGACGCTGGAACACGACCACGAGTAAGATTACACATGACATCGCGAAATTCAGCTTCTGAATGAACACGAATTGTACTCATTGGATAAGAATACGAAGACGAATAATAATAATCCTCACCACAACGACCACGAGAATACGACGAACATGGATTGCAACGTGCGTTCCACGATGGTGTTACGTCAGTTTCTTGACAATATGTCGGATATTCGACATAGGATCGAGAGGTTTGATAACCGCAGTTTACATAAGGAGATGTACTACGATCGTGATAGGATACCGAACGACGAAGTGGCGGAGTGATTGACCGAACGTTCTCGTAACATGGTGAGACTCGATGAGAACCGCAGTTGATTGAAGGTGGCGGTGGAGCAGCACGAGAAGCTTCACGAAGAAGTTCGGCTTTATAACCATCGATTGTTTGTGAATCGATTTCAGAACCGTATTGTCGAAGATAATCCTCAGGATTAGCACAGACTACACCTCTGTTTTCATACTGTCGATGAATATGTGCTTTTGGAGAATCGTAATGAACAACGAGATTACGCTCTTGAGCGCATCTATGAGAAAGAAAAAGTTTCGAAATCGAGAATTCGTGATTGAGAAGAGTTACTGAGCAATTGGCGGTGCACGTTCGACGAGAACACGTCGAGGACCTGGAGATTTATAGGGTAACCAACGTTCGATGATAATATTCGGTGGCTTCGGTGGAGCGCGACCGAAATGTTCGACAATGACACCACGTGGTGCTTGAGGTGGAGGAGGCAAAACTTTTTCGATAACTTGAGCAGGAATTTGAGCTGGAACTGGCGGAGGTCGTTCACGAAGAATCTAAGTAGCGAAAATGAATGACGAGCGTAGTTCTGTAAAAAAAGATATGATTTCGATTTACCACAGGTGGTGGAGTTGGAGGTCGTTCTTGTCGTTCTCGAATCTAACGCATAATCATCGTTTACGAACAAAAAGGTTAAAAATAGAAACCTACTCGAATTGGTGGTAATGGTGGTGGCTGTGGTGGACGAACTTCACCTAGATAAAAGAAAATTCTTCGATATTAAACAGAATTCGTTCGATTATTTTACGAATAATCAATGGTCCTGGCGGTGGCAATGGTGGTGGTTGGAGATATCTCACCGAGATATTTTGTCGATAAACAACTGAGTTATTCGGTAGTTGTCTTCGAATTACCACTGGTGGTAGAGTTTGTCTTTGAACTTGATGGACGATATTTCTTTCCTGTTGTTCGTTGAATGCAAATTGTTGTTGATCATAAACATTTGTCGGAACAAATGATTGTTGATAGGCCGTTGATTGAGCTTTGTGAAAAATAGGTACCGGAGAATTCGAATGAACTATTTCACTATGCCAACCAGGTGGTGCTTCGAGATGCGACGGCAATCGATAAGAAACGATTTTCCGATTGCCTGTTTGCCATCCGTATGTGTTGACTTGAGGTGTATACATTTTTCAAATGAATCTATCGACAACAAATGCACAGTAAATATTTTGTTTTCTTTTAGCAGATTTATCAAGGTCTTTTCTATTCAGTATTTTCGATCGTTTACTTTACAAAACAAACGTACACGATGAATTAATGAATCGATAAGTCGAAAAGACAGGCAAATAAGTTATGATTAAACAAGCAAGGAACGCAAAAGCAAAGGTAGCTAGGATGATCACCGCAAATGAAAGGGGAAAAATGAGTGTGTACAAGGACACTCATGACAAGAATACCAAGGCTATTTTCATTGGTTGTCAATTAGTATTTTTGATAGACTTTTTTTTTTCACGCATATGAAAAAGAAACATTGATAATCAGCTGATAGATGATCGTTTGCAATTTTTCAGATAAATTATGCTAAAACCGAAGGCTTTAAGCGAAGTACTTGCTCAAGTAACAAATGGAGGCATTCAATCGACAGTGTAGGCGTAGTCTTTCATTTCAATTGATTGATTTTTGTTTTCTTTTTCAAAATAGTTTATTAACAAAGGATGGTGCTCTACTAGCGTACTCTGGTTTCGATGCTAAAGATGCAAAAATCATTGCTGCTATGGCGAGTAGTATATTCGCAGCACATCAGCGTGTTCGTCAAACTTCAACATCTACTCTTCCGCAGAATTACGTCGGCTCAGGCGATTTAAATATGATCCTACTCGATGCAGAAGAAGGCAAAATGGCTATATCAGCTGTTGCTACTCAACTTATTTGTATGGTCTCAAAAACTAATGTGCAATTAGGAATGCTAAAAGCTAAAGTATTGAACGTTGAAATTCGATCGAATTCAAAATATTGATTTGATTTTCTAGATGGATGCACTATCATCATATCTACAAGAACCATTACGCCAAGTGTCCCAAAGCAATAACTAATATTAATCAGTTTTCTTGTTCTGTCTCTTTTTTTTTTGTTCTGTATTGTTGTTGTTTTTTTTTCTTCTTTTTGTAAATGATACAACTTCCGATGATTCAAACAAACATTTATAAAGAACCATGCCGATGATTTCGCTTGAAACAAAACTCCTCTTTTTTTTCTCTTCTTTTTCTTATTCCGTAATTATTCGCTTTCTCTTCCTCTTTTTTATAGACTTGTTTTTCCTTTTATGTATATATGTAATAAAATCAGCCGTCGAAAGCAAATCAACGACGGATGGCAGACGAATGTCAAATACTAGATGATGATAATGATCCACTAATTGCTGAAGTAAAACGTCGTTGTTTTCGTTTTTACAAATCATGTTCGAATTCTGTGCTTTAGGTTGACATACATCTCACACGTATCTTTGCCGATCAACTTTATCTATTTCAATATCCTTTACGTGCCAATAATCTTCAATACGACAATAATAATTCGAATGCAACGTTTGTCAATGCTCGTTTGAAGCCGAAAAATAAACTCGTTCAAGTCGATTATTCGCTCGATGATCAATCGAATTTTCATGCTAAAGAAAATGAAACACGAGCCAGTGAACATCTGTCGATATCCGACCAAACACTTCCAACTTTCAATCGACTAACTCTCTCGTCGACAAATCTTACGCCAGGCGAGAATTACAAACGATATGCCGTCGGTATTCTGACATCGAACGGTCTCCAACTTTCTCCTCTCAATGCCATCTTCCAATTACGACCGAATTTCGATGCAACATCATCGACACTTCTCGCACAAAAACCGATGTCAATCGACGATGACGAACTCGATAACGAAGGAAATTTTTCGAAACAATCGGCTTCCTCGGCAGACGAAACAACAACTGATGATGAAACGACGGATAAACCATCGAATGAACTCGTAACAATGAAATTCTGGCGACCGGAAGGTCGTTTACAACGTGAAAAGAAAATTCGATCTTATAATTACATTGAACGTGCTCGAAATGAAGAACGTTGGATAGATTTCGCCTATTATTCACCTCAAGAACATCCAGCTATCCATCTGAGAACTCAATGGGCGATGAAAGATAATCTCGAGCAAAATCGTTTGCCGATTCGTTGGCGAAAAACGATTTCAATCGAAGATTATTTTCAATTATTATTTTTAAATAAAGAATTCTCTCAAGAAACTGACAAATTATCATCGATTGCATCGAACATCATCAATGAACAGAAACCATTGATTGTTCCGCCGACGAAACCGAAGAAAAAGAAAAAAACCGATGTCGAAAAATCGCCGAAGAAATCAACGAGAAAAAGTTTCGATTTCGATTTGTTCTGATTTCGAATTGTTCGATTTTGTTCTAGGTCGAAGTGCCTCGAGAAAATCCACCGATTCTCCAGCTGAATCAGCAACAACTATTAGTACACCTGTAACCCTACCGAAAACCATCATCAAACAAGATCCTGAAACGATTCAACACGAATTATTATCGTTCATGAAACGACGATTTGGCTATCGACCCTATTTCAAACTCAGTGAAATCAATATCGGTAAAAATCGAACAAATTTCCTCTGTTTTTCCCTCGAATATCGGGCTTTTAGCTATTAAATTGGAGTTGATATCATCGCCACCTGGCCATCCATTAGCATCGGGCGTAACCGAAGCAAGTATCCTTCGAGCAGCAGCCGAAATCGGTGCGATTTATGTAAATAAAAAGGTTTCTCGACAAATTCTTCTTCTTCTCATTATTTTTCAAATAATTTTCCGTGTTCCTAGTGGCCGAAGAATCTCAAACAAGAGCCAGTTTTCATCAATGGTCAAATGGGTGACAAATACGATATTGTAAATCGTTGTTTTCTCTTTGATTTCATCGAACACTGTTTTTTTTTAAGCTTCGTCGATATGTTGCTGATTTGCTCGAGAAATGCGACAGTTTCCAATTCACCGATCTACGTTCACGAATCAAACAAGAAAATCAAACACAACAATATCCAATTCATGAAGTGAAAAAATTCGTTAAAGATCATTGCATAACTCGTTCGTCGCGCAAAGGCGTTCTCTATTGTGTCAAAGGCACGTTAGTTAAGTAATCAAGACAAAAATCATTTGTAAATTATCAAAATGTTAACAAAGAAAACACGTTCTAAGTGTTTTTCTTCTTTTCTTTTTTTTTCTGTAAAAAATATATGTTCTATATACGAGAAAATGCAGCGCCGTTGCAGCAAATCAAGAGCCCAAGTTCGATCCTTTTTTTTTATGCTGTTGCTTTTATTCGCCTGAGTTGATCATCTCGCGCAGATACACAAAAGAACACATAGAAAAAATAATAACAATATATGCACGATAAATTAAATTTGAAACAAACCACCGGCAGCTCACTGAGACCATACTCTCGTGAAAAAAAGAGACTTTTGGCGTTTTTTTTTATTCAATCATTGAAAAAATATTTCGATCATCAATGACGATGATTGTATCCATTATTCGGATTCTGTCGATAGTGATAATTATCATTGCTTTGTTGTTGACGTGAATAATTCGAATAGGCTGGTCGTCGGTAATTGCCACGACGTTGATGGCCGAATGTTTCGGTATTCGTCGAACGATTGTACATAGATCCGTAGTTATCAGAT
>Ga0209915_1003064_pt1 | contig 15183 bp, 13 predicted proteins | sample ThiBiot_750_plan_FD_183952 | JGI IMG/M metagenome (GOLD analysis project Ga0209915, IMG submission 183952) | Wastewater bioreactor microbial communities from Cape Town, South Africa - Thiocy_cont_750_plan (SPAdes) | ecosystem: Engineered > Bioreactor > Thiocyanate-remediating > Anaerobic-Aerobic... | reverse complement strand
GGTAAAATCTGTATAAGCTATTTTAAATATCAGACACAGCTTACTTTTTTATTTATTTTTATCCTACAGCAAAGAGAAATAAACAATCAACTATTATATACGTATACTCCTTCATCTGTATATTACATACAAAAAAAAAACTTTCAATATTCATCATGTTTATATATAGAATTTTGCTGAAGCGACTAACGGCAATTTTTTTGCACTCTACTGTATATGTCAGTTACAGTTTTCTGAAAATATACTAATTTTTAGTAGAAAATCTTTTTATATTATTTTATTTGACATTTTTACATTTCAATAAATAGTGTTTGTTAAATAAGTCTGGTCAAAATTGTTTTTATGAATAGATCAATTTCTTCTTCTTCTCTTCGATGAGGACGTAAACATTGTTTGTACTTTGATATTTTAAATAAATTTAAGTACATCTTTCAGATTCAAGACTCTAACTCCAATAAACTAATTCCTTTTGATTGGATTATAGAGTTTCGATTCAATTTGCGTCTGCGAACAAAACTGTCAGCTTTTTAAAATTCTTTTACATAGTTTTTAGCTACTGTCATTGTCCTTTCATTTGATTCGCATTTTGTAGTTTAACGGTGAATTAAACAGAAGAAAAATACAAAGACAATCGACTAAATTTATAATTTCAAAAGACATCAGAATATATAATTATATGATGATTCTATTTCCATGAGCTGACGAAACCAATAGAAAATATCTGCGAATTTATCATCTACTTCTCATTTACTAGTCGAATAACTAATGATCAATGAAACTGAACCTTCTGAACTTTTCTTTATTGCACATTTAACTTTATCGATCGTTGTTTGTTCAATTGGTTTGATATTTTGTTGTCTATTCATTTTTGTCGTTATTATTAATAAACCTTCGCATACAATTACGAATTTATTAATATGTAACAATGGTCTATGTACTATTACCTATACAGTTTATATGATTTTTTCGAGTATCTATGGTCTTCGTGGTGATTGGTTACACTATCAACCTGCTTGTATTTTTCGAGGATATTTTATACTTGCATCATGTAGTCTGGTAACATATTCATATTTAATTCAAGCTGTTAGTCGATTATTCTTTATTGTTTTTTATAATTTGAAATACCTTCAAACATATCGTATTCATTATATTCTTATTATTCTTAACTGGTCTATTGGACTAATAATTCCATGTATTCTACATTTAATCAATAATAATGTCGCTCGATTAGTGGCTAACTTTCGATTTTGTGGAGCAGCACCCGAATTTTTTATACCATCTCTTTATATAGCTATTGCTATATTTTGTATTCCATTTGGTCTTGTTGTAATGATATATACGAATATTTTTCTACAAGTTTATCAATCGAAACGTCGAGTATTACCATTTACGGGTCCATTAAATGGAAGTACAAATAATGCTGTACCAAATATGAAACGTGAAATAAAACTAATGAAAATTACAATGATACTTTGGACTTGTTTTGCCATTGCTGGACTACCCTATTTGTTGCTTATATTATGGCCGGTTTTATTCAAATCTTCGGCACCTAAAGCTTTCTATTTAATAAGTGTTAATTCAATTACTATCAGTAGTGAATGTATGATGATAGCCATATTTTTCATTACTAGGGATGTGAAAAACTATTTAGTGAATGCCATTAAAACCTTGTATTGCATATGAAACAATAAACATCGTTATACATTATTTATTTTGTTTTTCTTTTCTTTTGTTAAATAAATAATAGAATGTCTACTGAAAAAAAAACACAGAGTATAGTGTGATGGACGTGAATGCACACAATTTCCTACATATTCATTAGAGAGAAACAAAGTTTCGACAGTTTATTTTACCACCTTATCATTAAATTTGATGTCATTGTAATCCTGTGAGAATAAAGAGTAACTATAAGGTGAATACAAGTTCAAAATACACGTGCTATTAATTTCTGATAAACCGGTTTGTATAAGAAAAGTTTGATTCATTAGAAAAACAGTTATGATTTAATGAAAGTCATCAGTTTTTTATCAATATAAAAATCTTCAAATTCAAAGTTCTTCTCAACTTAATCAATCACTAAAACTGTTCGAAGTGTGATATATTATATTTAAATATGTCTGCAACAGCAACAACAATAAAAAAAAAAGGAAGAAACGAAATTTATGTTTGAGTAAAAAGATTAGGACAATGATCGAAATTTCTCTTTTCATATTCATTCGTATAAACAAATTGATTATTTTCATTTAATTTAAACCATAATGGTTCATAATCCGTTTCGCGTTGTTTAGCTTCGGCACGTTGCTGTTCTTCGAGACGATGTTTTTCATCTGTTGACGCATTTATATCGCCTTGTTCGAGATAACGAATATCTTGCCGAAAACGACAATCAGTTGGCGGCAATTTCATCGACATACTTTTTTCATTTAAACACATCGTAAATGGAGTAAAATAATAATAATTTGGTCGTATATCTAATTCACTGTTTGTCATCGATGAAAATTGACGATGCCAAATTAAACGTGATGATGCTGTCAAAAACAAATCACATGGTGATGATATCAATGGATCAATATTCAAATGAATACAATTATGACCACCAATAGAACAGGTGTCGAACGATTTTATATCGAAATCATCGAGATTATCGATTGCATAGTAACAATGACCGTAATTTCCATGGAAAGCACTTTGTTTTTCCTCATTGTCATAGATAAAACCGGAATATTTGAATGTATCAGCTAATTTTGTTGCTTGAGATGCAAACCATGAATGAGATTTAATGATAAGATTTGCTCGTTGACTTGTTCCAATATGTTCAATATCGATTTCACCTTGAAATTCACACCATAGATAACCAAAAAGAATATTATGTATAACAACAGTCGGTATTTTCCATGTATATTCATCGTCAATCGAAGGAGTTTCATCGACTGAATGAAAACTCGATTGAGAATCTGAACGAGTTAGAGATGAATGTTTTCGTAGACGAAGAAACCATTGACCTAAGACAAAACGAACTTCGAAACAACAACAACAACAACAGCAAATTATATGAATAACCTTCAGAAATTGCAACAACATTCGTTCCTTGAAATTTAATTTTAGGCTCGATATTTGCTGTTAACGTCCAACTTTCTCCTCGTGCATAGAGTGCCGATATAGGCGGATGATGGCTGACTTGTTCTGAGATATAATGAAAGCAATTCGGTCCTTCTTTTTTCAATTCATACGTTTCGCCTAGAAGAGGATTGAACGGTTTCGACACGCGTTCTAAATGTGTTGAAAGTCCGGAGACAATAAAAGCGGTTATTAAATGCATTCGTTCGGTAGATGAATCTGTAATTGCTGCTTGATCGAGAAGTGATGAGTATTCTAAACATTCAGCTAGACGCTGAAGAAAACTAAGAGGTTCTAAACAAAAACCAGAAGAATTATTTTTAAAAAAGTCGTTATATTCAATTCGACTGTCTACCATTCCAAATGACAGGTATAGAAAATCTTGTGAGATCCTTGCCTATGGCTTGTTTAATCACAGATATGATTGAGTACGTTGATCGATCGAGCATAGTTGCTGGTAATGAACGACGTGTTTGACTTAGATCGATCATCTATTTGAAAGAGAAAAAAAAACAAGATTTTCATCCACTAGTTCGTATTCGTTGTGTATCTTTGTGTTTTTTTTATTTTTATATATAAACAATCAAACAAATAGAGACATCATTAAAATTGTTATGTTAAAAATCTTGGTAAGAAGATTTTTCCAGCAACTAATGCTGAAAGAACTGACAACCATGTAGCACCAACAAATGCGATGTAACTCGAGCCAATTTGATAATCAGCTGGTAACTGAAATGGTGAGCCACCGATAAGTTCAGAATCGAAACCCATTGGAAATAGAACTGTTGAAAAGCATAGAAATATCACTACAAATACAAACGAGAAATTAAACTATTTTCAAAAAAAAACAAAAGAAAATAAATACAAACGTACTTGCAATAAATCCTGTTAGCCGACCATATTCAATGGTTGATACTTGTGTATATTGTGAAGCGAGAAAAAGAAGAACAGTTAGGAGAAGAAGGCCAACAGCTGCGAGAGATAAACCAAATGAGATTATCCAAACGGAACGAATATGATGAGGAATAAAACATTTTTGCTGTGTATGATTCAATGATGAAGCTGCTTCTGCTGTTATACAAATTTCAATAAGACCAATAGATGTTTCATCTAAAAAATCATTATTATTATTTGAAACTATCATGAATTGTTCGATTTTACCTTGATTTATAGATAGAATCCATCGTGGTCGTGATATACTAAAAAGAACAAGTAAACCAGCTGTGCCAAATAAAATCGTCGAAACAATAACGAGTCGATCGAATGTTGCCATGGATTTTATTTATTGAAACATTATCCTTGAAAGAAAAACGAGTCAAAATCGGATTCTCTACAATTCATCGACGATGATGTTGTATCAATCAATTCTTCCGATTGGTTGACGAATAGTTGCCTATGAAAAAATTGTATCATGACATCTATCAATTATCAACGGAAAGAGAGAAGATTTCTTTTCAATTCATATTTATTTGATAAAAAATATAAAACTCAATGAGTATGAGTAAATCTTTGAATAGTTGTTTTTTTCATTTTTTTAAGTAACTCATTATGTGTAACATCAATACCAAATAGATATTTGAGTACGTCTATTAAAACAAAAAATAAACAAAGAACTGTCACAGCTGTAATTGCAACGAATGCAAATGATTTTGACATAGTTTTCTTCATTGTCATCTGTGCATTAATCAATTCACAATGACATTCTGAATAACTTTCATCAAGACATTCGCAAGTATAATTAAGAAAATCTGTTCGACACACTGCATTATTTAAACAACTAATATTCTTACAGAAATCTATCATTCGTTCACAATTGATTCCTTCCCAATCATACTATTCGATGTTTCTTGACAAACACCTAGAAAAGGGAAAAAACAAATAAGAGAAAATAATTTGTAGTATAAAGTACCATTGTTCTGACATTCTGCTCCATCGAATTCATTCAAACATGGTTGATATAAGAAGAATTAGGACATTTTGATAGATTAGATCCGGGTAAATCTGTTGTAGTTATTTTTTTAGAAAATTTTATATTGAATAGAAGAAAAAAAGTAAGAATGAATTACCACATGAATTGGTAGCTAGAAGAAATTTTTGAATTCGACCATTTATTCAATCGGTAACGAATAGATTTCCGTAGCTATCAGATTTGAGACTTCGTGGATTGCTGAGTTAATCGGATGTTGAGCCATTGAGGGTGAGAGTTACTGTTAAATTATTAAGATTGTCATTTCTAACAACGGCACGATGTGTCACATTCAATGATAGTTTTCTTCATTATCAGCGTAGATATCATCACTTTCTGTTACAAGAATACAATACGAACCGTTCAAATTATTGGATATGATTTGACCAGATTATAATTCGATTGTACTTTGCAGGTACGTAAACTGAATTATTCTGAATAGATGAATATCGCATGTGGACGTGCATCAACAATAGCACTATTAGCAAAGGTAGTTGCATTTGCACAGAATTTTGGTTGATTGAAATTCAATCCTGAAAAATTCTCTATCGAGAAATATTCAATTTGAAAGAGAAAAAAATGAGACGAATTGTTTGTATACGAAGAACTGATTAATAATGCAAATGAATCTTCTCTCCGAATAAAAACAATTCTTTACTTAAAAAGTACGAATAAATAATGACAATAAGCGAAAAGTAGTTTATTTGATAATTGTATTTCAAAAAAAAAACAGAAACAACAAGCCTAATTAATTCATGAACGTGCTGTACACATTCTGCTCGATAAAATATTTAATTTATATTGTACATTATCCATCATAAAATTCATTTGTTGAAATTTTTCATTCAAATTCTCAACTGTATTTTCCATTGTATTCATATCTTGAACGAATCTCTCAATTTTCATATTTTCATCTCGTTGTAAAACAATTAAATCAGCAAGAACAACACAATTATCAATTAAACGTCGTTGTTTAACTTTGATTTTTTGTAGATTATTTATCGATTTAAATAATTTCCATTGCGTTGTCATACAACGCATCGATGTTGATTTATTTCTTCGTCGTAAATACCAAACTCTAATAGCAAATTTAATAGCATTAGCCGATTGATGTTTTCGTTGTTTAGCTAATTCGATATTTAAAACAAAATTATAAACATATTTTTCCCAACGTGTTAAAACTAATTTTTGTGTTAAAACAGATACAACTAAAGCAGTTGAAAGAATGCCAGTAAAAGCGATGAGAGCAGCTACACCTGATACAGAGAAAAAGACAGATTTTTATTTCGATTAAAAAAAGAAAACGATCCATATACTTCGACCACAATATGTTGATGGAGTTAAATCACCGTAGCCTTAGAAATATATAAAAAAAAATAATAATTAAAAAATTGTTTTATTAAAACGAACCAACAGTTGTAAATGTAACTATAAATAACCACATCGAGTCAAGAATAGGTACGTGTTCTGTTGTCGGTCGATAATTACAAGCACGTAGAGACCAACTACCGATGAAGAATGTCATCAAACAAAACGTAACTAAACAACGTATTGGCCATTGTTCGAGATAAGTTTTCATAATAAATGAAAAATTAATCGACACTTGATTGAGATAGCCAAGTGATTGAGATGATGCATCTCGCGCGAGATGTGAATGATAAACGAAAAAACGTGAGAATAAATATAAACGAATGAACACTAGAACGAGAAATAAAATTTTAAGAAAACAAAATAAAGAACACATTCGATTTACTTGGTAAACCAAGAATAACATCGACGTATATGTGAGACATCGCTAAAGGTTCACTATTTGTCGGTATTGATGTGTAAGTCCATTTAGGAAGAAAATATCGTGGAAATGGATGAATCGAACAGATAATCAATTCGATTAGAATAAGACCTATTCGTTTTTTCGTTAAACCAATACGCCAATCATAAATAGAGTTTTTCAATGAAAAAAGTGTTAAATCTAATTTATGATAATAAATAATTAAAATCAATAGAACAATCGTTGTGATCGAAATTATTAATTTAATTAACCAATTGATCAATGTATCGTCTTGTTCACCAACAGCAAATGTTATTTCATTATCAATAATCATAAGAATAATCCCAGTCAAACCCAAAAAACACATTGCATTGCTTGTTCGATATCTAAATTGTTCAATAACAACAACAACAAAAAAGAGAGACTAATATTACGCACAGTTGATGAAGAATTTCTTTTCGTTTTTTCATTCGATAGCTGACATCCATCATCATTGCTTCAAGAAAAACAATAGGCAATCTACTGATCGAATTTATCGGATAAAATGAAGAAAAAAAACACGAACGAGACGATAGGTCTTATTGAATTATGCAATATGACAAATATTCTGTTTTTCTTTCGTGGGTCTCTATATGTGTCACTCTTTCGAATCGAAAATTTCGATAATGTTGTTTATATACAAAAGAAACATATACATGCATATAAGAAAAGGTTAGAACGAATGTATTGGCATTACGATGAGACAATGCTTTGCAATTCACGCATGATGTCTGATCGAGTAGTAAAATATGAATTTCTCTCTCTTTCTCATATAAACTCGAGTCGTTTTAACTCCGAAAAAAACACTTTTTATTGACATTTACAATTGATATAAAATCGATGTCATAGTTTTTTTTTTCTAACGATACAATTTTTTAGTTAGTGCGTCATCATCAGATGGATTAACAGGTCGATGAGTAGTACCTGATGTAACATTAATCATTTGAATCATCACTTTCGATGCAGCTGCTTTCGCCGGCAATCGAACTTCGGTTTCACGTCGAACACCTTCACTTCCTTGAACTCTTTGTATTCCGGCAACTTGGTCACGAATTTGTTGACCATTAATTGGTAAATCATAGAGTGTAGTAACTAAAGGAAAGATGTCTTCTGGCCGAATTGTCTCGATAGTAGTTCCTGAATTTCTCTGTTCTTGTAATGTTTTCTTGAATAATTCCATTCCATCAGTAAATTCTTTGAGCATTCTTTCGAGACTTTCTAGAACGTCGGCATTATCAGCACCAGCTGACTGTTTCATTTGTTCTTCACGAATAAAATATTGAAGATATTCTATGAGATCGTCGTTCACTGGAAGTAGAGCATGTGTGTAAAGAAATGCAGCTAATTTTTGATAGACACTTTGGATTTTTGCTGCTTCATCTCGTAAATCAGTGATACGTTTGTCGATTTCATTCAAGGAAATATCTTTCTTTGGCTTTGATTTATTTGTATGACTAAAATTCAAATATTCTAAACATGTTTTATATTCGTAAGTAATATGACGATGTTGTAACCAGTGACAATGGCATACTTTACAAAAACCTAAAGAAAAGACATACGTGTATTTATTGTTGAAGTGAATATTTTTTACCGTCTCTTGGATTCATTGCTTCACAATCTTGCAAATTTTCATCATATAATGTTTCCTGTATAACACCTTTCAAATAGCATCTATCGTGACAGATTGATGTATATTCAATTTTCATATTAGGACCATCTTCAAGCACATGACAACATTTCTCACCACTACAGACTGTTCGTGGATGTTCTAAAACTTTGACTGAGACGTTGAGTTGAGGTATTCCTTCTAATGCCAATTCGGGATTTTCTAACACTCGTTTTTTATGATCTTTTGCTAGTTGAATATTTTCTTCGATAAGTTTTTTCGTTTCAGCAATAGGACGAGGTAATTTTCGAATAAGTTGTTCAGCTTCATTCAATGAAAGTGTGCCACTTACAAGATGCAATGGTCGTGCCACAATATATTCCATGAGTCGGCCATATTCGGCAACAGATCGATCCCAACTATCCGTATAACTTTGTATTTGATTTTGATCTAATCGAAAACCTTGCTTACGTATAGCCAAATATCGAAATGGTTCGTTATCGACTAGGAATGTATTGCTTTTTGAAAATGGTATATCAATTCCATGTTCTTGTCGATGTCTATTTAATAATTCTTCGAGAAGTCTTTTCGAAGTACCTGGCATAAAAAATGTTGCTCGAGCACTGGTAAAAACAAAAATAAGATTGTCTTTCGCTCCGACATCCAAATGTCGAAGAAGTTCATTGAGACAGAAACGAAAGAATATAGTCATACGTTCGTCATTTGGTTTTAATAAAATACATACACCGTTTAAATGTTTATATTGTGCGATATAATTGAGAATTTCTTGAAAATTTTTATTATCATACTCAAGACCTCGAGTATCACCGATGCCTGGTGTGTCAATCAACCGTAAATTTCGATCACCAATCGGAAAAATAAAACTTCGACATTGCTGCGTATTTGATTGGCCCGGATCTTTGAATTTCTCGTCCTCAGTTTCTTCTCCCAAAGTTATTTCAGTTTCATTGAAAGTATCAGAATCGGTAAAAGAAAATGATGCTGGAATAATAACTTGTATATCATCTTTTTCGGCTTCTCGAAGAGTATCATTAACAAGATAATTAGCTAGAGCATTGATAAATGTCGTTTTACCAACACCGGTTTGACCCAATAATAATACATTTATTTCTCGAGCTAAAGGGCAATGTCGATTGGGTGTTAGGCTATTTTCATTTTGATGTGAGTATCGCTGCATGATTTAGCAAAAAGAAATTTTTATCAACTGGCTGAGTTTCGAAAAAATAAGTCTGAGAAAAAGAATACTATATGTTGGCAAATACTTTAAAAACAATAAGAAAGAGAACAGAAGTAGAAGAATGAAAAAGTAAAATATGTCTAGAAGACATTTATTTTTATTTTTTCTATGCAACTCTATAAAAAAAAAGCAGAACAAGAAGAAAAAGGAGGAAAAATTTTTTTCCAATTTGAATGTTTCATCATTATTACTATAATGGAGTTGTTTGAATATCTGGGTCACGTTCATTTGACCTTACGAAATGTTCTCGATACATTTTGATAGCATCGATTTGCACTTTTACCATCTGTATTTCGTTAAGTGATTCCAACTGCTCATACACTGTCGAAATGTCTCCATTTGAATTAGTCTCTTGCAATAAGAGTTGATATTCGTTTCTCAATTTTTCTAATTCTTCCATCAATTGTCTATTTTCAGTACTCTGAGGATATTTTTGATAAATAATCTCTTCTTCTTGAATCATTCGAGTGAACCCTAATAAAAATGAATCTTGTTCTTTTGCTTTTGTTGTCATTAAAAAATGTCCAAATATTGCAGATATCTTGATGAGTTCCTTCAATTGTTTTTGAAGATTGTGAACAGTTTCGTCTACTTTGTTTTGTTTAAACTCATAATTGAGTCGATATTCAGTTTGATTATCATCTTCGTTTGTAGATAATATTGATGTTAAATGATCAGAGAAAATCCAAAAATCACCACAACGCTCAAGAGATCGATCATGCGGATAACTGATTGTCTTTATTTGATCAAGATGTATAGCTTTTAGTATGATCGAACAATTCATTTGAGACAATAGTATATTTCGAATAATATTTCTCATTCCTTCCAATATCGGACGAATCATAGGAATAATCTGTGATCGAGCATCACGAATTGATTTCCATTCGATGGATCGATCATAGGATTTCAATTGATCGCAAAGAAATGTTTTGAATCGATTTGATTCTTCAACAGATTTCTTCCAACTTTTTTCAAATTCTTCTCTTTGAATTTCTTCAAATGTCAACTTCTGCTGTAAAGCTACCAGATATCGAAATGATTCACTATCGAAACAAAATGTATTCGCTTTCTCACAGGGAATATTATTCACTGGAAGTGATTTCAATAGTGATACTAGTGCTGGACGAGTATCACCTGGAGCATAAAATGTCGATCGACAATTAGTAAAACAAAACATCAGATGTTCGCGAATATTCTCACCAAAGTATTGAAATAGCTGAGTAAAACACGCGTACCAATATGGATGCAATTGCTGAACATTGGGTTTGAACAGGAGACATATGCCATGCACATATGAAATGTTGTTTAGGTAGGAAAAGATCATTTTCATATTGTGTTCATCTTGATCACTACCTCGAGTATCACTGAAACCCGGTGTATCGATAATTCGTAGATGTGCAATTGAGGAAATTGGAAAAACATATGAGCGACATTGTTGAGTGACTGATTGACCAATATTCATATGATTTTCATTGGGATCAGGTTCACCGAATTTGACAATATGTTCATCGAAGGTATCGTTTGTTGTCATCAGAAATGAAACAGGAATGATCACTGTTGGCTGTCCATTTTGTGCATCAGCAAGTGAATTAAATTGCAGATAATTAGCAAAAGCATTAATAAAGGTTGATTTACCAACTCCTGATTCACCGATGAGTAAAATAGTAATAATTCTCTGATCATTCGATTTGTCAGGGGCTAAAGGTGCTTGAAGTTTTTTAGAAGTAATATTATTTTCTGTTATAGATTGATCTCTTGGTGGTAAAACCATAATTTCTTGTAAAGGCCATTTTGCATAACTGAAATCTGCATAGATTAGAGAATGCTGTGGATATTTCTGTTTTCCTTTTGATAATTTTGACGAAAGTTTCCTGTTTAATTCATCATTACAACAAATGATAACTTTGTTTAAATTATTATTAAGAAGAGTATCAGTGACTTTTTCTTGTGTATCATTGCGATTGATTCCTAATATCTCTACATTACAATATTCAAATCCATCAGTTTGTAATTTGTTAATTAATTTTCCCTTTGATTTTAAATGATCCAAAACATCTTGTAATCGCTGAAGAGAATCTTTGATAGTGATGGCTTCTTCAGATCCCATTATTTGATTTAGATCGGCCCAAGCATTCTGTCCTGCACGTAGTAACTTAATTTGATCGTTAATGTTTTTGAGATAATTGTCATATAATTTTCTAATTTCAGTGAATCCTTCTTTAACAGCATTTAATCTTTCCTGTAACTTGTCTTGTAGTAGTTCTGGTAACTCATGGTCTAATCGGATTTGCAGAGTTCTCACTTCGTTGAATTGTTCAAGCAGTGTGTTCTCTAATTTCCTCATTTCTTCTTCATTCACTGGAATTCTTATATTATTACTGCTTGGAGTTAACCCCTCGATAAGAAGCAGTGTATGTTTTATTGGAGAATGATTTTTTGAATTTGTTTTAATTTGTTTAATATTTTTACAAATATCATATAGTGTTGGCATGTTATTTAATTTCGCCACATTTGAATAAACAGCTACTGGATGAATAGTTTTTAATATTTCATATCTTTCTGATTCTATCTCAAATTCAATAGAGTCAACTAGTAATTTGTAACGTAACTTTTCGAATAAAGAATCGATTTTCTCTTGTTGATCAGGTTGTATTTGAAAAACAACAACGCCATGCATACCATAGGTAATTTGACCTAAAACATGTATTGTATATGTATCAACCTTCTCAACTTGACGTGCTTCCACTTTTTTTAATAAATCATTTTGACATGATTTTGTCTTCATTTCGAAACGAAAATATAAAAAGCGAGTATGTTCGTCGATTAATCGAGGATGATTAATAACGCATGCAGCCCCATTGGGTTCTACCATTTTAGAAAGAATACTTATACGTTGATGTAGATCCATACCAATCATTTTTAATAAATTTTGAGTTTCAGCTGTACGACCTTTGCACACGTAACATGTAGCGTGCTCTTGCGTCGTGAGTTTGTCTGATTTGAATTTACCACGTAGTTTGCCCACAAAAGTATCCGAGGATATGTCATATAACGAACCTAGTGTAGCGGATTGATCGATAGCAATACATTCTTTAATTATAGTATTCATAGAAACAGGATAATCTTTCCCTGTGCCGAAAAAGTTCTTTAACAAACCTAACACAAAATCCATTCTAGTTAAGTTTAGTGAAATAATCTAAAATCAAAGTAATATAGAAGATAAGAGAACAAATATTAGGATATCATACATTTGCAGGAGAAAAAAGAAAATTTTCTTTCAAACAAACATAAAAAATCAGGAATGAATTTAACGATATGTTTTATCTTGAGTAGTGAAACTCGCAGTTCGTGTATTCGGAGAAGTAGCGTTCACCATTTGAATCATAATCTTGGAAGAAGCGGCTTTGCTTGGTAGATTAACATTCGTTTCACGACGAGTACCATTTCCTTCTTGACTAAATTTGATTCCATCAACTTGCGCACGAATTTGTCTACCATTAATCGGTAATCGATATAGAGTACCAACTAATGTAAATATCTCATCGGGTTTTATCACATCAGTCAAATTTCCATTACGTCTTTGGTCATCTAAAGCTCTTTTGAATACTTCCATCTCTGCTTTGTAATCAGTCAACTTTTTTCTGAGATTTGTAATTACATCAGTATTTTTAGCGCCTACATTTTGTTTCGTTTCTTCTTCATGAATAAAATATTCAAGATAATTTATAAAATCATCATTAACTGGAAGCAGAGCATTTACATGAAGAAATTTCACTAATTTTCTGTAAACTTCTTGAATTTTAGCTGCCTCTTCTCGTAAATCAGTCAGTCGTTTATCAATATCACCGAGCGACATTGTTCGATTTGTTTTATATTCATATGTAATATGTTTATGTTTCTTCCAATGACAACCACACTCCGTACATTTACCTAAATAAAACAAACATTGAATATAAACGATAATTTTAAATGAATATCCTACCAGTCTTATAGTTAATTGCAGTACATTCTGCTAATCTTGGATCAGCTAATGTTTCTTGTGGAACCCCTCGCAAGTAACATTGGTCATGACATATTGATATATATTCGATTTTTTTATCTTTTCCATCTTCAATCACTCGACAGCAACTATCACTTATGCAAACTGTACGTGGTTGTGAAAGGGGTGTTATCGTAACATTCAGTTGTGGCACTCCTTGTGACGCAAGACTTGGATCTTCAAGAATTCGTTTTTTATGATCTTTTGCTAGTTGAATATTGTCTTCGATGTTTTTAGCTGTTTCAGCAATAGGACGAGATAATTTTCGAATAAGTTGTTCAGCTTCATTCAATGAAAGTGTGTCACTAACAGCGTGAAGTGGTCGTGTAACAATATACTCCATCATTCGACCATATTCTCTTACTGAATACTCCCAACTTCGAACGTAACTTTCGGTTTGATATTCGTCTAATTCGACACCTTGTTTACGAAGTGCCAAATATCGAAATGATTCATTATCGAGTGAAAATGTATTAGCTCTTACACATGGTATAGTTACGCCGTACTCGGTTGCGTGTTGTGCAAGTAAAGCATCGACAAGTCTTTTCGAAGCACCTGGTGAATAGAATGTAGCTCGAGAATTCGTAAAAATAAACATAAGATTTTCTTTCGCTCCGACATTCAAATGTCGAAGAATTTCATTAACACAAAATCGAAAGAGTATAGTCATACGTGGTTCATCTGGCTTCAACATAATGCATACACCATTCAAATGTTCATATTGAGCAATATAATTTAAAATCTCCTGAAAATTTTCAGCATCTTGATCAAGACCTCGAACATCGCCGACACCAGGCGTATCAATAAATCTGATAATACGATCGCCAATAGGGAAAAGAAAACTACGGCATTGTTGTGTAGCTGATTGACCTTCCGTAGAAAATTGTTCGAAAGCATCTTGATCACCTAAAGTGATTCTCGTCTCGTCATATTGAAAACATGCTGAAATGATAACTTTCATTGTATCTCGTTCGGCCTCTTTGAGAGTATCATTGATGAGATAATTAACTAGTGCATTGATAAATGTTGACTTTCCAACACCGGTTGGTCCCAGTAGTAAAATATTAATTTGTTTATCAGTAGGACATCTTGAATTAGGTTTTAAATCCGACATATCTCGAAGTGAATATCTCGAATACATTTTTTATAACTAGAAACACAAAATGAAATATTCTTTTAAAAAAGTATGTCTGTCTATAGCTTTACATTTTTTTCTTAAATAAAAAAAAAAACTTCACGTGGTAGGAAGAAAAAGAACGAACTCTTTTCACATCATTATATAAATATATCATAAAAGAAAACTAAAATCTTATAAGCTGGTTTTTTCCAACAAAAAAAAACATATAGATGTGAGTTTATATTTCATCCGATAAAATGATGAAAATGAGCA
>Ga0209915_1003059_pt1 | contig 15219 bp, 26 predicted proteins | sample ThiBiot_750_plan_FD_183952 | JGI IMG/M metagenome (GOLD analysis project Ga0209915, IMG submission 183952) | Wastewater bioreactor microbial communities from Cape Town, South Africa - Thiocy_cont_750_plan (SPAdes) | ecosystem: Engineered > Bioreactor > Thiocyanate-remediating > Anaerobic-Aerobic... | reverse complement strand
AAGACTATTCAATTGAAATGATTGATACTTCTATAATTCAAATTTTATCTTTACATATTTGACAATTACTGTTCTTTTCTGTTCAATTGATATCATGGACAAATCGCTTAACTTTCGAAGCAAACAAAGGTTATTTGCCATAGTCCATTTATGACTCCATCTGTTCTTCTCATTAGAATAAACATATGCCATTGTCATTGACTAGGTGAAAACATCTGAGTATACTGTGAATAATAACAAATAATTAATCAAGACACTGAAACATTTTTCATTGAAACAGAAGATAAAAGTGTTCAAGGAAAAAATTCGTATTCATAATCGACTTGTCAAATATCAAGGTAATATTCTGTCGGATATTTGAAAAAGAATCTTGACTGTATGTTAGATCTATTTATTTAAGCTTTTCAACGAACAGTATTCATCGTTGTTGATGATGATGATTACATCATTGATTATTGATGGATCCGAGATATTTATTGCATCGGCAGACCAATCAACAGAATTCCATGAAGCTAGTAAGAAAGAACAAATGATCTATATTTGTGTCTTTTCTTATTGTACAGTTTTTTTTCTGCACTTCTATTACCATTGATCTCGTCAAGAATATCGTTCGTTCGTTCGTTCATTTGTTTTTCTTTGAATAAAATGTAACAAAAGAACTAAACATGATCAATTTTCTTTACATGATTCTCATTTTACATTTGTCAAACAATGAATGCCAATGATATAATAGTGTTACCATCGATACTTTTAACAACGACATCCTATATTCTTCAAGAAGAAACAATCTTTACATACGATAAAGACGATGAATTATCAGAGACAGGTAGAGTAAAATGAACAAACAAAAATCTAATCCGAAATAACACATATAATCATAGTCGACATTCAAATGCGTATCAAAATAGTTATTGACTTTAATTTAATCCAAACCTTTTCCTATTATTATGCTAAATAATTCTTCCTTGTCTATATTAGTCATCTGATCATCATCATCATCATCATCGTCGTTGATGATAACGCAGCAGGAGGAGGAAGAAGAAGAAGACGAAGCAGCATTCATGTTTATTATTCAGACGTTCATCAGACATATATGTTAGTTAAAGAGAAAAATCACCTTACTATGTATGCTGTATTCATATACAAGAGTTCATACACAGATTTTCTCTTTCCTCGTCGTTTTTTTTCTTCTCATGTTATTGTTGTTATCAATCAAGGAAGAAAAATGAATGCATCAATGGTAGCATTGCTTTTTCTCTCTCTCTCTCTCTTTCTTTTCTTCCGTTCGTTTTGTCTCGATATCCGAAGAAAAGAAAAGGATAAGATAGAATTGTACAGTGAATGGAACAAACGATCATTCGTCTTGCACATTCTTCCTTTTCTTGAGTAGTGTAACCAAAGATAAATGTTTATTTTATACATTCAAGCTCGTCGCACGGAATTATACGATTACTAGACTAAAATAGAACAACGATGATCTGAGAAAATTTTACGTCTAAAAATCGTTCTCTCTTTTGTTTTTTGACTCAGACAAATCTCCAACAATGCATTCATCTTATGAACATCTTCCTTCGAATTATCGTTATAATTCTCAAACATTAAATCGTCATTCATTAAATCCATTGCCATCGGATGATTCCGGCACTGAATCAGCCAGTCACTATCATCAAAAACTACATTCACATTTCGTTGTTGTTGCTATTGATTTCGGTACGACATACAGTGGTTATGCATTTGCTTTTACACGAGATATTGACTCGATTTTAATGATGAGAAAAGTCGATGGAAATGATCCCGGTTTGTACCTCTTTTCTTTTGATATCATAGAGAAAGAAAAACCGCAGATTGTCTATGTCTTCTTAGGTGTAATCAATCAAAAAACGCCAACAACAATTCTTCTAACACCGAGCTTAGAATTTCATTCGTTTGGTTTCTTTGCTCGAGATTTCTATCATGATCTTGATCCCGACGAAGCTAAACGTTGGTTATTTTTCGAAAAATTCAAAATGTCTCTTCATCATGTTCAAGTATGTATTTCTCACATACGTACGTGTGTCGATGAGAGAAAAAGAAATTAGCGAGATTATGCAAGCAAAAAAGAAAATGATGATCTATTACATCATTTCTGATTGACGAGTATTTAATAGACCACGAAGAAAAAAAACATATCTAATTGATATTTTTATTTTCACCTCGATTTCAATGTCAATATTTAGGATCTCAATACGCAAACGTTAATAGCAGCAACGAACGGTCGAAAAGTTGCAGCATTGACGATATTTACATATGCGCTGCAATATTTTAAAGAACATGCATTGAAAGAACTGAGTGATCAATCAGGAACGAGATTTATGAATGATGATGTCCGATGGGTTATTACTGTGCCAGCTATTTGGAAACAATCAGCAAAACAATTCATGCGAGAAGCTGCCTATCAAGTTTGTCATTTTATTGACATGATTGATGAGAAAATAAAAATTTTTGGTTTTATTTTACAGGCTGGAATTGCATCTCGAGAATTTCCCGAACAATTACTCATTGCTCTCGAACCCGAAGCTGCTTCGATTTATATACGTAAACTTCGTTTACATCAATTCATATCTGATGATAATCATCCACTGTATTCTCGTCATTCAATTCGACGCGAACATGGCACAATATCATCGGCCTCCTACTCAAATCAATCGTCTCCGATTCTCTATGATTCAGATAAATGTTTGTTCAAAATGTTTGTTTGATTGACTGACTGATTTTGTTTTTGTTTTCAGTATCCATCGATACAAATACACAAACATTTGAAGTTATTCTCGATCGTGGTACAAGATATATTGTTGTCGATTGTGGTGGTGGAACAGTTGATATCACTGTTCATGAATTAGATAATAAAATGGGCACATTAAAAGAATTATACAAAGCAACGGGCGGTCCTTATGGATCCGTTGGTATGTTGTCTGATTAGATTTGTTTGATTTTCTAGATAAATAATTTATCCTTGTAGGTGTCGATCAAGAATTTGAGAAACTAATGATTTCGATATTTGGCCGTGAGCTAATGGAGGATTTTAAATTAAAACGACCGGCAGGTTACGTTGATTTAATGATTGCATTCGAAGCACGAAAACGAACGGCTAGTCCATTTAAAAACAATGCTCTGAATATATCACTACCATTTTCATTTATTGATTTTTATAAGAAAAAGAAAGGTTCAACAGTTGAATCGATGATTCGTCGTTTTAATGATGCAGATATAAAATGGTCGTCGCAAGGCATGTTGAGATTAACGCCCGACGCAATGAAACGACTTTTTCATCCGACTGTCGAGAAAATTAAAGATTCCATCGGAGATGTTCTCAACAATCGCGATGTCAAAGGTAAATCTTGAAAAATATGAATGAACAAAAAAATAGCAGAATTTGAATTTATTTTCATTCAAGGCATTGAATATTTGTTTCTTGTTGGTGGCTTCGCTGAATCGCCTATACTTCAATATGAAATTCGTCGAGCTTTTGGTTCGATTCTTAAAGTGATCATCCCGCAAGATGTTTCATTAACGATTCTCAAAGGTGCCGTTCTTTTCGGGCTCGATCCGACGATTGTTAATGTTCGTCGTTCACGTTTAACCTATGGCGTCTCAGTTTTGAACCGTTTCGTACCGGATGTTCATTTAAATGAGAAAAAAATCGTCAAAGAAAATATCGAATGGTGTGCAGATATATTCGATAAATTTGTTCTTGTCGATCAATCGATCAGTCTCGGCGATACAGTTATTCGAAAATATACACCAGCAAGAAGAAATCAAGCACAATGTATCATTTCATTCTATTGTTCAGAATCGGACAAACCAGTCTATGTTACTGATTCGGGTGTGAGAAAAATCGGTAAGTCAAGAAAAGAAACGAAAAGAAAAACAGTTGACTATTGCGACATATTTGTTTAGGTACACTGGTTCTAGATATGTTTAATACGGATTTTTCACATAGTTCATCAACATTGCCGAAAGATCGTCGACGTGAAATTCAAACACGAATGGTTTTCGGTGATACGGAAATCAAAGTGAGCGCCTTAGACATGACAACAGGCAAATGTGTTCGTGCAACGATTGATTTCTTGAATAAATAAATTCAATTTAATTTATTTTCATTTTCGACATTATTTGTATCATCTGTATTGTTTTCTTTTTCACTCTCTCATAAATAATTTTCTTTAATAAATATAATTGATTGATTTTTTTGTTGGTATGACTAAACGACATCTATGAGAAGTTTTGCTCTTGAATTGAATCGTGTTGCTTAGAAACAAGTTGTAGAACAATTACAAATGGAGACATTTTGTTTGTCGAACGAGTTTTTTTCAAATCATCTGGCCAAGAAAGTAGAATGAGCATATTAACACAGCAGCACAGTGACAATCTTCGAACGATTTTTGCGGAATCCATTCCACAGAAACGTTTTCCGCTTGTACATGTTCTGACATCGAAAACGGAGAATGATGATGAAAAGGTTTGAATGATTTCTATTTATCCGTTTTCGAGACTTTCGTTTGTAATTAGAAAGCCGAACCATTTAATTTCGAAAAAACAATCAAATTTCTTTCGGATTCTCATTCAGTAATATCTTTGTTTTTTTGTTTTCGAATTTGAATTTATCTTTTTATATTCTTGAACAGTCACATCTAGTCGATCGACGAATTCGTTTATGTCAAAGATTATGTCGATATTTCAAAAATGGATTTGTAAGATTGTTTTTTTTGTTGTTTTCATTATTTTAATACGAAAATAAATGATCTATTTAGTTTCTTAAAGATCTACATTATTTAATAAAAATTCTCAATCTACTCGTTGATCTTTGTTCAGAACAACCGAATTATGTCGAACCATTAATTCAATTACTCGAACATTGTACAAAACCATTTCTATTAGATAAATCAACTGACGCTGAAATCTATTCATCAGCATTAACAGCATTCTATTCCGATTTCGGTACATAAAATCTCATTGATGAAGAATATTTTATTTTATTTGAAATCTTTTCCTTTCAGGTTATCTTCTTCGTGCACCGATAAAACGTATTCAAAAATCGATTCTCGAAAGTTTATTGAAATCAACTCAATCATCAAATAGATCCCCATTACCATCCGATGACTACGATGGATTTAAACCGGCAACACGAGACTATCTTCTTCGTATTCAATGTAATAGTGATCTTTGCGAAACACTTGTCAAAGTAAAAAATCATTTCGACGAAAATCTATTTCATCTTTCGTTTTTTTACGATATTAGACACTTTCATTGATTGAAAATGATCTTTCACTTCGAATTATTATTCTGAAATTATTACAGAGCTATTCGTCAAATTCTTGTATGAAAATATTTGACGAGATTATTGATGATTGACTTTTTTTGTCTCATTTTAGCGGAGTGTGTTGCTCGAATGTTAACACATGATTGTGTGAATCGATTAGTATCGAAAATGAATGATGCTGATTCGACTGGCGAGCTTCTATTTCGAACGATTGAATTACTTTGGAATTTACTTGAAAATGGCGATGAAGAACAGATCATCGATCAACTTAATTCTCGTGTTACGATCGGTTTATTACAAGAAGCTTTTCTTGGTCAATTAACACAAAGTCATAGTCAATATCATCGACAATTGAGGTTGATAGACTTCATTTGAAAATTGTGTTCGCCTTTTGATGAAAAAGAATCTTTTAGAAATGATATTTTGGTTGTTGTCTCGCTGATTATTGGTCTTAAACCAGATGCACCCATTGTTGAAACAGGTTTTGCTAAACAATTACTACTTTTTGCTTCTTTTCCCGAACGTAAGCTAGTAAATCGAGAAATCATTCATTAAACTACGGTTTCTTTTGCATCGCCTAGTACGAAGTAATAATCCATTAGTCAAAAATTTCAAATTATCAACATCACAAGAAGATTTTGAATTTAAAAAACTACTTTTCAATACCGTTGTTGTACTCAATCGAAATCCAGCGACAACTGAAGTAGAACCGTTTATTCTTTTTATATCAAATTGACTTTCTTTATTCGTTAGTTAATCGTCGAAAGTCGAGTTTTGCTAACATTATTGTCCTATATCGAATCATTGCCACGAAAAGCTCAAACAGGTCCGTATGCATTCGATTGGACATTGTCTCAAACCGAAGAATTACAATTGCATGCCATCGCTGCACTCACAATTCTGTTGCCACAATTTTTAAATGAATATTTCGAATATCATGTCGGTACAAGACTTTTATTATTCTATGAATGGACGATAGCCGAAGGTAAATAACTTCTTTTTTTTGTATTGCAATTATAAATGAATGAAAATTTGGATTTTAGATGGTTATCAAAGTCAAGGTAATAGTTTTTTTGGTAAAGGTGGAAGAAATAACAAACGATCGCAATTGAAATACATACTTCGATTACTTCGAAGTCTTGTTTCGACCAAAGATGAACGTTTATTAATGGATCTATGTGATCAAGGAATAATACCATCGATAACTGGTAAAAAAAAAGAAAGAAAACATCTAGTTTATTATTATTATCATCGATCGTTTTCAGGATATTTAAGACGTATAACTCAACAGAAATCAGTTCAAATCGATTATGTTGATTTGGATATAATTAGTGATGGATTATTTATTCTCAGTTGTCTATGTGAATTGGATGTACATCGAAAAGTGAGCGGGATACAATAATCAGAAATGTGAAAAATTCATTTTTTTTGTATTTAGGAAATTTTCGGTTCTGAAGGCATTGAAACATTGATTCAATTATTAATGGTCGAATCTCAATCAGTCTGCGGTGGTCTTTGCTATCATCGATTACTTATATCAGCGATTGATTGTGTCTGGTGTTGTGTTGTCGGCAGTGTGATTAATGAAGATGAATTCATTCAGAAACAAGGTGTTTTCGCTCTACTTGATTTGATTGAAGTACGTTTTTTTTGAAAACAGATGCCGACAAATTTATGCGTGTGTGTTTTTTTCTTCTAAAGACAAATCCAAAATCATTACAAAATACAGTTCTCGGTTGTGTTTTGGATCTAACGGAAAATACGAAATGTTTACATTTTATCATGGCTTGGCAAGGACGTAAACAACAACAATTCACTCATGTTCTATGCGAATTATGGCGAGATGAAGAACGAGAAATTCACGTTGCTCGATCGGACAAAGGCGTCATCAATGATCATACGAAGCCTCTCATGGGCATTTTACAACAATCAGTTCCGATAACATCCGTTGGCCGTTATGAACCATCACGATCTGTCTTAGATCTCATCGATAATATGCGTTCGAAAATCTATGGATTTTTTTCGAAATTAGGTTTCAGTGAATTGCCGGGTTTGCACGAAGAAGATTTTGTAACATTGTGTATAATTGAAAATTTTCTTGACTTTAAAATGGGAGAAATTTGGCAAGAAATTGTTAGTGAACTTCAAATGGAAGGCGTTCAATTGGTCGCACCGGATGGTGAAGCAGCTGATACGATTTTACGTGCGACTGAAGAACGAGGATTAGGTAATTTCGAAAATACACAACAATCGAATTAAAATTCAAAATTGACTGTTTTTTAGCTGTTGCTGCGACACAAAATTATATTCTCGATCAATACCAAAAACAAGATCTTCAATTTGAAAAATCGTTCTATGATGACGTGAGTTAACTAACATTGGATCATTATTTTCAAATAAATTATTCATTATTTTTTCAGTTAATACGAAATCATACGTATAAAGAAAAACGATTAGAACAATGGCGATCGTATCTTGCTCGAACATCGAAATATCCATTACTTATGGTAAATAGGCTCGTCGTTGTTGTTTTTCTTGTCTTGACTATTTGGACTGATTTCAGGCAGCGAAAGATTATCAAAATCAAGCTATTAATCATTCACGATTGGAAGAGAAAGACTACTCAGGTTATCATACAGTGCATAATTTAGAAATACCCAATCTATCCGTAACAGTACGTTGAGTTTTCTCATAATACAACATTTGTTTACTGAAATTTATTTCAGGCATTTACGGGTCCATTTTTACAAATTGAAAGTACACCAGCTGATATATTGAAAAAACATCAACAAGTCGAATTACTTTCCTAAATAGACTCGGCGTTTTTTTTTTCATTCGATTGTCATCAATTTATTTTCTATATGATGAATTAATAAATCAACAGAAATTCACTTTTAACCTACATACATAATAAAAATATTTATTCAAATCTTTTTTCCTTCTATTGACATATTCTTCCGACCAACCTTGAAAGCTGAAAGAGAAACGAATCATATCAGCAGGGTGTTGGTAACAAACATGATATTTGAATCTTTTCTTTGCGTGATGACTCATCAAGGTTTATTGACGTATGTGAAATCTATATTAATCTTGACAAATCTCGTTTTACTCGATAAATAATAAATTAAAAACCGACGTCGATGTATCCGAATCAGCCGTATTTTCAAGGAGGAAATTCTGGAGGAGGTGGTTGGCCTCCTCAACAGCCGGCATACGGTGCTCAACAATATTCTTACGGGCAAACTGGTGGCTATGGTGCACCGCAAGGTAACGATCAACGTGCACAAAGATTAAATCAAATCGGTCAAAAATATAATATTCATCCACAGTTTATTTCACGTTTACATGCACTTGCTAATTATGAAGTTGTTCTTCTTTGTGATGATTCAGGCAGTATGAATACGCAAGTAATGGGTACAAATCAAACACGATGGGACGAATTAAAATCTGTACAGTTTTAACTTCGAACTTCGCTTTTTTTTTATTAAATATTCATTTAGGTTGTTAGTTTAGCTGTTGAGATAACAGCTGTTATGGATTCTAATGGCGTTGATGTTTACTTTCTCAATCGAGAACCAATGCTGAATCTAACTGATGTACGATATGTTCAACAAGCATTTCAAATGCCTCCAAATGGTATGACACCTCTTGTTCGGGCATTACGACGAATTATTGCTGCCAAACAAAATCAAACCTATGGAAAAAATCTTCTCATTCTCATTGCAACAGATGGGTAAAGTCGTTTTGAACACCTTGAAAAATAACTCGTTCATTTTCTAGAGCACCAACAAATGATTATGGTCAACTTGATATAGCTGCTCTCGAAGGTGTTCTACGTTGTGAACGTCCACCCTCAATGCATGTGACATTTCTTGCTTGTACGGATGATCGTCAAGCAATTAGTTATCTATCGAATTGGGATAAAATGATACCGAATGTCGATGTTATGGATGATTATCGATCTGAATTAAGTGAAATTCAACGAACACGTGGACCGACTTTTCCATTTTCATTCGGAGATTATATTGTGAAATGTTTATTAGGCTCGATCGATCGTTGGTTAGTGAAAATCAAAGAATATTTTTCGTTTTCTATTCATCGATTTTGATTTTGTTTAGGTTTGATTCTTTGGACGATCGTGCTTAAACGATTTAATACGAAACAAAATATCTAGGCCATTCGAGAGTGTACTTATTTTTTTGTTTCTTTTTTGACAAGCATAAAATATATGCATTATCTCAAGGCAAAAGAAAAGAGATTGTTGTCTCAATAAAAAATTATCTTTGTGACGTAAATAAATGATAACATTCACTCAAAGTCCGTTTTTTTTCATATTTTCACTTTAAAAACTCTCGGATCACCAGCAATACACGATTCTCGTGTTTTCATTCAACATGTAAGTACGCTTATTGCTTACTAACACCCTCTACATATCCATTTGATTGATTCCTTTTCTCTCCTCTCAAAAATAAGTTCAAGTTCTCGTTTCGTATGCATATGTATTCATATATAGTCAGCTGTTTCTCACATGGTTCCATTCAATTATGTCCAATTCTAATCGATGACGATAAAAAGACTTATTAAAACATGCCTACCAATGTTCCGAATGTATATTGAAAGAGATCAGATCGAACCATTATTAAATTCTCCTTCAACAACAACATCATACACAGATCTAAACGAATACTCTGCTGATTATTCAAGATATTTTCTTTCACGTCGTTCGTGTAAATTAAGTTAAGTTCGAGTGATAAATCTTGTTCTTCGCTTCATAATGCATAGCGATTCACTACGAGCTTTACTCATTCGAGCACATATCGTTTTACTCTACAAAAAATCGACTATCTTTCGCAGACGAAGGTGGCTTATCGTTTCATTTTGATAGCATAAGAAATCTCCGCTCGATCTCAATATTTTGTTTTTATTTTATTTTATATTGTAGGCGACGAACTGTTATCTTTCTAATTGCTGCCATTACAGTTATTGTTGTGTCCAGTGTTACTCTCGGTCTTGTTTTCGGTCTGAAAAAACGTACGCAAAAAAAAATTTCAATGATATTTTAAAATAAACAATCGTTTGTTGAATATTTTAGCAATTCCTGATGCAGATAACGAAATCTGTGGTCGAGGACATGAAACTTACAACGTAAGTGGCTCGTCTGTGTTAGGCAAATACCCTCATGCAGCTGTCGCTGTCGACAATGCCGATTGCTCGAGAATAGGACGTGAAATTCTTGAAAAAGGTGGTAACGCAGTGGACGCTGCATTGGCAGCAGCTATTTGTAATGGTGTTATGAATTCACATTCAATGGGTCTTGGTGGTGGATGTACACTGTTGATCTATTCGAAGTAAAATAAATGCATAGATTTTCTATGAATTCATTTTGGTATATTTAGGAAAGAGAACAAAGCCTACAGTCTTGTTGGAGTAAGTTTGAGTTTCCTGTGGTTTTTTTTCGTTCTAATTGTTGTGATATTTAGAGAGAACGAGCGCCTTTAGCTAGTAATTCGACAATGTTTGTCGGCCGAGAAAATATGTCGACTGTTGGTAAATAAATTCATTCATTCATCCATTCATCGAAAAAAGTGTTTGTATATTCTAGGTGGTTTAGCTATTGCCGTTCCTGGTGAATTACGAGCATATCAAGCTGCTTTTAAACGATTTGGCGGAGGTGGAAATGTTACATGGAAACAGCTATTCGAACCAACGATCAATCTTAGTCGAAATGGTTATATGATCAGTGCAGCACAAGCTGCAGCTATTGCTCAATCACGATCGTATATTCTGGCTGATCCGACATTACGGTATAGAATGATTTTTTTTTCTTGAAACAAACAATTTGAAATCTAATTTCTAGAGCGTTGTTTGTGAAAAATAATGAAACAAATGAATTGTATACTACAAATGATACAATCAAACGACCAGCATATGCTGATACACTCCAACAAATTGCTGATCTTGGTGAGGACGATGGTGTCAACGATTTCTACAATGGTACATTAGCTGATAAAATTGTTAAAGAAATTCAAGACCGAGGTGGAATTATAACAAAAGAAGATCTCCAACAATATCAAGTCCAACTTAATGAATCATTAAGTGTCAGTCTCAATGATTCATTAACTGCTTATACAACACATGCACCATCAAGTGGACCATTGCTCATATTTATTTTGAATATTCTTCGAGGTAGATTGGTTCATATTGATGCTTTTTTTTATTTATCAATTGAATTTTAGGTTATCAGGTGAATATAAATGATTTAAAAGATACAACAAAAGCTGCATTATTCTATCATCGTTTAATTGAATCATTTAAATTTGCTTATGCGAAACGAAGTGAACTTGGCGATCCAGACAAAGTCGATATAGCTGATGTAGGATGAATTTTCGTTTGTTTGTTTGCTTGAAGAAAGAAAAATGTTTTTAGTTGATTCATAATTTAACATCGAAAGATTACGCTGATAGTATTCGTTCACAGATTCAGTACGTCAATTGAATTTCGAAGAGAATCATTTAACACAACATCAATTTTCTTTCTAGTGATGACCGAACATTTGGTTATCAATATTACGGAAGTGCATGGCTTGATCGATATTTAACTGGCACCGCTCATATATCCGTTGTTGGACCTGAGGGTGATGCTGTTGCATTGACATCAACAGTTAATCTTTAGTACGAATCATTCGTTTTCTCTCGCAATTCGAGTTTTTTGACGAGTTTATTTTAGTTTTGGTTCGAAAGTTGTTGGTCCACAAACAGGCATAATCTATAATGATGAAATGGATGATTTCTCTACGCCGAACACAACAAACTATTTCGGCGTACCGGCTAGTCCAGCCAATTTCATTGCACCACATAAACGACCTGTGTCATCGATGTCACCATTGATTCTAATTGAAAATGCTAATCAACGTGTACAACAAGTTTTAGGTGCTAGCGGTGGCACGAGAATCACAACAAGTGTTGCTCAAGCTGCACTACTTAATTTATGGTTCAATGAAAATATCAAAGAAGCTATTGATGCACCACGACTTCATTCACAATTGCTACCACAAGAAGTATCTGCTGAACAAGGTTTCGATACGGTAAAGATTTGAACAAATGAAAATAAAACTCGTCGTCTCATGTTTTTCGTTTGTTTTTTAGAACATTCTACGATTGCTGAAAAACCGTGGTCATAATATAACGTGTAGTGCTTTCGGTGGTTCGGTTATTCAGGGTATTGAATGGCGTGATGAAGTCAATCAATATTGGGCCAATAGTGATATTCGAAAAGGTGGTGCACCGGATGGCATGTAAAATAAGAAAAAAGTGAAACATTTCGATTCGTTCAATTCCGATATGATTTTTCATATGCAACTTCTTTTTTTGTAAAAAAATACGTCATATTGTCCTTTTAAAAAAGAAAATAAACAAAATGTCTCTGGGTATTTGTTGAGAAAGAAGAAAATCATCCTAAAAAGTGGAAACCTTAGTAATAAGAAAGCTTTTATGCGATTCAGATATCGCAATTCGGCAATTAGTTTAATGTATGATTTAAAGAAAACAAAATACTTGACTTAAAGATATGCTGTAGTATAAAAGCAGATGATCTATGAGTTGATTTTATTCAGAAAGAAAACATGTTCGAATGGGTAAGCTAAGGATTCTAAATGTCGAATAATTATTCGGTTCGAATTTTTTTTTCATTAAAGAGAGCACAACCCGTGTCACCAATGAACAATCATTCTGTTAGAACTTTCGCACCAACTCCGAAATATGTACGAAAGGTTTATGGTTACGAATCCAATTTTCCAAGTAGTTCAAAACGAATTACACCAGCTACAGGTCGGTCAACGTATGTCGATGATTATTCGTACACGAATTCTTCGAGATCAATCACACGTTCGGGAGATTGGTCGAGTCCTGCCAAATCAACATCAAAATGTAGTACATGCTTAAAGTAATAATTTCACTATTTTTGCTTCATTAGTAAAATATCGTTGATTTAGATCACTTGAATGCCGATACACAGCATTCGGTATGGTTTTAGGTTTAATTGCAAGTTTAGGTGCGTTGATTCCAGTATTGATTTTTTGGCAAACATCAACAACTGCAACTGCAACTGGTAAGTTCTGAATATTAGTTCTGCTTAGTATTTTATTTGAACATTTATGTTTATCTTACAGGTTCATCAGTTATAAATACAAATCCATCATCAGTGTGTTACAGCCTTTTCTTTTATATAAAAGTTTTGTCTCGAATAATTTGTTTTTATTCTAGAGTGGTGGTATTGGTCCTTCTCTCGACGTTTGGTCGTCAATAAAAACGTGTAGTTCTTATCAGTGTGACCAACAAGTTAACTTTACTACCAATATGACAATAACAAAACTTGTATTAACTATTACAGTTCAGCGGACTGGAAATGCAACCTATCATGGTGATTACAATAGTGACAGCAAAATGACTTCAACCTATACTCAAATGAGTACAGAAATAATCTACAATTTTTTTCTTTTACCAAACCAGGAACTGACACCAAATTCATATACATGTAACGTACAATTTGACTTGTCGAATGCAAATCATACTTCATCTTTGGATAAATATTCAATTGAAATAACGAATATATGCGGAATAACTAGTTCAGCATCAGGCTATTTTCCATAGAAGTGAAATGACTTTTTTTTTCGTTGTTTTTGAATAAACATCGCAACACTATAGAAACAATCTTAAAAATTAATAAGATACTTGCCATTCTCCAGAAAATGTATTGTCAATTCTAGTTACCATATAAATTCCTTATTCAAACATGTCTCACTTGATTATTGAAAAATACGAACAGAGCAATGTCTGAATGGGTAGGTGAAAGTACACAAGAAAATAAAAAATTTGTCGTTATTTTTCTCTCAAGAAATTACCAAAATTGGCACCACCACAATATCTCGGTAGAAAAATCGAACCAACTTCTGATTATGAGCTGAATTTCTATTCATCTGAACTTGGTATAACGAATACTTTGAAAAAAGCGCTAGATTATACAAGAATCCGAACTCATTTACAAATAATATCTCGTATGCACGTTCTGAAGTAAAGTCAAGTTCGAGTTTTAAAAAATCTCGGAATACACGTCGATGGGCACGATTTAAATCCAATCTGAAATCTTGTCTTAAGTAAGAATAATACCTCGACTCAGTTCGAACGATAATAAAACTTTGTTATTTTTTCATGAAACCTAACTGGTATTGTCTTCATGAGATGTCAATAGGCTTCATTCTTCTATACTTATAATATAATTATTTCTTATAAAAGGTCAGCCAAATGTAAATTCACTGCACTTGGCGTACTTTTGGGCCTGGGACTAAGTTTAATTGCGTTGATACCAATTGTTGTCGTTTGGCAAACGTCAACATCTAGTAACAGATGTTTTTATTGATTTCGAATATTTTTCTATTCATTGAATTTTCATTAGATTCAAAGACTACAACAGCAACTTTAGTAACAATCAAACTGCTTTTTCAAGGTAGTTTGTTTATACTATATCATTCTGTTGTAGGTTGGAACAGCAACAGGCTTTGGATTGAATGCATCATCTGTCTTAGGTGCTTCATGTCATCAATGGTTTTGTCAAGAAGAAGTTTGGTTTACTACGAATATGACCGTCAAAACACTTCTAGTCGAAGTTAGAGTTCAACGAACTGCAAATGCTACCTACAACGGTTTTTTCACGTCTTATAATTCATTGATAGATGCTACTTATACGACAACATCTTCAGAATTGATCTACACATTTTTCAATCAAGGTGGTCAAGAGGTACCAGCAGGCACTTATCGTTGTGCTGTTCAGTTTGACTTATCTAACATGAATCAGACTGTCGCACTAGACAAATACAGCGTTCAAGTGATCAATATTTGTGGTTTAGTTAGTACAGCGTCAGGTTA
>Ga0209915_1003056_pt1 | contig 15230 bp, 15 predicted proteins | sample ThiBiot_750_plan_FD_183952 | JGI IMG/M metagenome (GOLD analysis project Ga0209915, IMG submission 183952) | Wastewater bioreactor microbial communities from Cape Town, South Africa - Thiocy_cont_750_plan (SPAdes) | ecosystem: Engineered > Bioreactor > Thiocyanate-remediating > Anaerobic-Aerobic... | reverse complement strand
CAAGCGCGGCGGAACGGTCCGCGCTGGGCTGGCCGGGGCGCCGAGGACTGGCGGTCCTGCCCGCGAAAATCAAGGCCGCCACTCCACCTCCGAGAAAATGCTGGCCCCCATTTGAACAACCGGGCGCGGGAGGTTTCACTGGCCACCGGTGATGCTGGGCAACGTTATCGATCCCAGCGGGCCAAGGTCGAGATCCTCATTCTGGTGCTGGCTGACATACAGGATCAGAATGCTGCCCACGAAGCTGATGACTGCGAGAAGCTTGATTGCGGTTCCCATGCGGTCCCCCACGAAGACCCCCGACGCCGCATCAACGGTAATTCTACCGCTGGTAAGCAGAATTGAAAATACCCGGCCATGTTGCCACGGCCGTGCGCACGCCCTCCAAAGCCTTTCACGCGAGGAACGGGCCCTGGTACGCCAGATCATCGCAACCAGGACTTGGCCATCCCGCCGCACGATCGAAGCCCGCGAGAACGAGGGCAGCATCAATGGCTGACCGGCCCGCCAGCCCAGCCTCGACCGCGCGTGTTCTTGTGGCTTCCGGGACGCGCTGGGTCGGCTGGTCGCGCTTGCGCGTCGGACCTCCCCGGAAGGGTAATCCGATTAAGAATGCCGCGCGCGATAAGCCAAAAAAAGGCTGCAGCGCGGGCCGGCAACTTCTATCGCGTCATGTTCCAGGTCCGCGTGGGGGATTTTGTGCGCTTTTCGGGAACGCAGCGCGTCAAGCTGCATCAAATGGTCAGATAGGACGATGATCGGCAAGGCGATGGCGGGAAACGATACGCTTCGTGGCTTTCGATCATTATGCAGCCCCAACCGGAAGGAAACCGACATGATCATCTACGCTGTTATCGTATTCGCAATCGCCGCCCTCGGGGGGCTCTACCTTGCCGGGCATGTACTGCGCGACAAGTTCGCGCCCTGGGCGGTCTCGGTCTTGCATGCGGGCCTTGGCGCTCTGGGACTCATCCTGCTGATCGCGGCATTGATTCAAGGTAATGCCTCGCAGGCCGTCCTGATCGGTTTCGTGATCCTGCTGGTGGCGGCGCTTGGAGGGTTTTTTCTTGCCTCGTTTCATTTGCGCAAGAACCTGCCGCCCAAGGCCGTCGTGGTGGTCCATGCCGGAGTCGCCGTGGTTGGGTTCCTGACCGTTCTGTCCCAGGTATTCTGACTGCCATGCGCCATCCGTTGCATCCCGCGTTTGTGCACTTTCCGATCGCCTGCTGGTCACTTGCGGTCGCCGCTGATTTCACCGGCCTCTGGCTTGGAGAGACCGCCTGGGGATGGTCGGGCGGGCTGCTCGCGGTCGGTTGCACGATGGCAGTTCTTGCCATGCTGGCCGGCATGGTCGAGTTGCCACGTGTGCCGGAGGGCGCGCCCATGATGGACGCCTGGGTGCATATGGGCGCGATGCTGATCGCGTTCACGTTCTTTACCGCGCGCCTCATCCTGCGGCTGGATCACTTGCTACCGCTGGCGCCGGATATGGTGTCGCTCATTCTCGATACCGGCGGGTTCATCGCCCTTGCCGTCGGCGGGTGGTTCGGCGGGCGACTGGTTTACGGCCACGGCGTCGGGCGGGACCGACCCGAATGAAATTGTCCGTCACCATCCCCGGCATCGGTAGGCATATGAAACAACCCGCTGGCCGTGAATGCCGAGCGCCTAGCAGGAGCTTCGATCTTGCTGAATGCGCTGGCCTGCCCCAATTTATCCGCATGATGTCACGTCCGCATCGAATCGGATCCAGGAGCGGCTCAAGAACGCCCGACAGACGCTTCGAGCCAATGACAATATCGCTGTAGCGTTGTTAAACCACAGGAGGTGTAAATCCAAAATGCCGAAGCCCGAATTTCGATCTCTATACTCCTCGGATGTCATGGATGCCGAATTGTCGGGACTCGCGACACAAGGGGACCGTGCCTTCGAGGCGATCATGCGTTGAGGCGCGACATCTGCCGCCCCGTCGACCGAACCAGACAAGAGGAGAAATGCCATGGCCGAAGCGCGCGACGGGGACAAGGGTCCTGATTTCACCAAGGGAGTCACGCTTGCTGATTTCGATGGCCGGCAGATGCTGCGCGGACATGTGGGCAAATCCCTCGTCCTGCTTGCGCGCGTCGGCGACGAGGTGCTGGCGGTCGGTGCCAGATGCACGCACTACCGCGGCGCGCTGGAGAACGGCCTTCTGAAAGGCGATACCGTGCGCTGTCCTTTGCATCACGCCTGTTTTTCGCTGCGAACGGGCGAGGCGGTCAACGCACCGGCGTTCGATCCACTGTCCTGCTGGTTGGTCGAGCGCGACGGCGACCGTATTTTCGTCAACGAGAAGGCCCCCCCAGCGCCGGCCAGGGTCGTCGCAGATGCAGGCCAGCCCCGGGACATCGTGATCATCGGCGCCGGGGCGGCTGGCTTCGCCTGCGCCGAAATGCTCCGCCGGCGCGGCTATGAGGGGGCGCTGACCATGCTGAGCGCGGACAGGGATCCGCCCTACGACAGACCAAACCTTTCCAAGGACTACTTGGCGGGCAAGGCTCCGGCCGAATGGATGCCGCTCAAACCGGAAGCATTCTACCGGGAAAAGGCAATCGACCTGCGCCTCGGCGTTTCGGTCGCCTCGATCGACGGCAAGTCGCGCAAGGTCGCGTTGGACAACGGGCAGGTGTTGACGTTCGATCGGCTGTTGATCGCGACGGGCGCCCAGGCTGTTCGCCCGCCAATTCCCGGGGCCGATCTCGCGCATGTCTTTACGTTGCGCAGCTTTGCCGACGGGCGTGCGCTCGCCGCTGCGACGGAAAAAGCGAATTCCGCTGTCGTCCTGGGGTCGGGCTTCATCGGGCTCGAAACGGCGGCGGCCCTGAGGATGCGCGGGCTCGAGGTGCATTTGGTGTCGCGTGATGCCCGGCCGCTCGAAAAACTGCTCGGGCCCGCGCTTGGCGATTTCATTGCCGGGCTGCACAAGGATCATGGCGTAAATTTCCATATGCAAACCTCGATCAGAGCCATCACCGCCGACGCGGTCACGCTGGAGACGGGCGTGAAAATTGCGGCTGATCTCGTGATCATCGGCGTCGGGGTCCGCCCGCGTACCGAACTGGCCGAGGCGGCAAACCTGCCCGTCGAGCGCGGGATTCTCGTTGACACCCGCCTGGAAACACCCGTGGCCGGTATCTATGCCGCCGGCGACGTGGCGCGCTGGACTGGCGACACGGACAGCGAAAGGATGCGTGTCGAACACTGGGTGCTGGCCGAACGGCAAGGTCAGGTCGCGGCAGAGAACATGCTGGGCGCACATATGCCTTTCCGCGACGCGCCGTTCTTCTGGAGCGCGCACTACGATACCACCATCCGTTACGTCGGCCACGCCGAAGCCTGGGACGAAACCGTGATAGACGGCGACATAGCCGCTCGCGATGCCAGTATCAGCTACCGCCGGGGCGGGCGAACGCTAGCGGTCGCCACAATCGGTCGCGATATCGAGAACCTCGAAGCGGGACAACGTCTCGTTGGAGTGGGATGATGGCGCCATCCAGCCCCTCCGTCGCTGTTCTGGCCGGAGGCGGCAGTCTTGGCGCGGTCCAGGTCAGGATGCTGAGGGCACTGGTCGAAACCGCGTTGCGGCCAGCATAGTGCAACAGGAGAAACCAACGAGCAGTCGGGATGAATTGGCCGACAAATCACCGGCCTCATACCGCCTGGAGTTGGGCCGGACCATCGGGAAGCTGCGGCTATCGGCGAACGGCTCATTGCGGACGTTGTCGCGAGCGCATGCTCTTTTCTTCGACCTCGGTAAGAAGCCGGGCGCCGCGCTCATAGGTCAGGTATCGCCATAGCCACTGGATGCTGACGAGGATGCGGTGCTGGAAGCCGACCAGCAGATAGACGTGAATGATCGCCCAGGCGAGCCAGGCGATCCAGCCGGTGAGGCGCAATCTGCCCTGCTCGAATACGGCCGCATGTCGTCCGATGATCGCGGTATTGCCGCGGCCATGATACTGGAACGCCGAGAGCGGAGTTCCATCTCTCAGAAGGGCGGCGAGTCCACTACCCAGGTGCTGGCCCTGCTGCTTGGCGACCTGGGCAAGTCCCGGCAGAGGCCTGCCGTCAGCGCCGGCGCAACTGGCTGCATCTCCGAGTGCAAAGATGTTTTCGCCGGATTGGACCCGTAGAAGCGGGTCCACCGGAATTCGTCCGGCGCGGTCGGTCTCCACGCCTAGCCGGGAGGCCAGCGGTGATGCCCTCACACCTGCTGCCCACAAGATAACACCGGCGCCCAGCGTTTCTCCGGCGATCCGTATCCAGCCCGGCCCCATATCCTCCACGGGCGTGTTCGTGCGGATCTCGACGCCCAGTTCGCGCAGCCTGGTCTCGGCAAAGTCCGAGAGCTTGTTCGAGAACTGGGACAGCAACCGCGGACCCGCTTCGATGATCATGATGCGGGCCGATTCGGGCCGGACGTTGCGATAATCGTTGCGCAGCGCAAACCGGCTAAGTTCCGCCAGGGAACCAGCGAGTTCCACGCCTGTGGGGCCGCCGCCGACGACGGCAAAGGTCATCAGCCGTTGCTGTTCGTCTGGATCGAGCGCCCGCTCGGCCTTCTCGAATGCCAGCAGCACCGCTGAACGGAGTTGACGGGCATCCCCGATCGATTTGAGGCCTCGGGCGACCGGCGCCCATTCGTCGTGGCCGAAATATCCGGTTACTGCCCCCGGGGCGAGCACGAGGATGTCATAGGTGAGTTCAAAGCCATCGCTGAAGATCACCCGGCTGGCGGTTCGGTCGATATCGGCAACCTCTCCTAGCAGGACCTGCACGCTGTCATATCTGCGCAGGATCCGCCGAACCGGCTCGGCCACATCGGCAGGCGATAGCGCGGCCGTCGCAACCTGGTAGAGCAGCGGCTGGAACAGATGGTGATTGCGGCGGTCCACGATAGTGGCAGCCAGGCCACGCCTGCCCAGAGCCTTTGCGACCTCAAGACCGCCAAAGCCGCTGCCGATGATAATGATGCGCTGCCCAGTTTGTCCGGCTAACCCTCCTGCCCTCGATTTGCGCAGTGTCTCGGTCAATCAGGTCATCCTGGAGCCCTGGTCCGGTCTCATTCGGAACCGCGTCCGAAGCTCGTGGTTCCGCCCGCCGGTCATCCGACCGGCGTTTGCGCAGCCACTATGTTGAGTCTGACGGTCATCAAGCTTTCCGGACCCCCGGCAGGCAAGGTCGTTCATCCTACTTGCTTGTGCTTGATCAACGAGCACACTGCAAACGGCGTTCGGGAACGATTTGACGGACGATCTTGCCGCCATCGCTCACGCACGCGAGCACCGATGTCAAGGCCTCAGTGGACCTTCGGTCCGGCTCGGACCTTGAAGCCCGTCTCTCTGCCTTCCACCTCGTTCAGAAACTCAACGAAGGCCCGAGCGTCAGTCTCGCCAGAGCCCGTTCGTGGCCTTCCATCGTCAAAGAGCTGGAGGATGCATTCCAAGGCGCCCTCGCATGAGACCCTCGCATGGGCGAAGAAAAGAGGAGCTTTTGCAATCCGCCGGAAATCAAACATCGAAGGCGAGATAAAATGATTCGGCGGCGCAGTCCCGGTGGTGGTCCTATAATCCACGTCGCACATCACATTTCGGCCGCTGCGCAGCGCGGACCGGCAATCAAGCATCATGGCCGGCGAGTTCTGAATCTCGGTTGGCGGAAAGTCAAACCGATAAAGGGCAAGATCGTCTTCCCGCAGTGCACCGTATGTTACAAATGCAACCGGAATGCCGGCTTTGTGCAGTGCCGATGCAATTGCATATTCTGTGAACGCATGCACTGACACAATGACCCCAGGACGGCTTCGAATGACATCGAACGCGTCCGGTGCGCAGCGCAGGCTGATTTCAGGCCTGAAGTCCCTGAAGAAAAGTCGAAACGTGTGGCGCAACCGATAGTGGAGGCCGAGCGGCGCACTTCTGCGACAGAGATCGGGGCCACGGTCAGCCACAAGATATTTATGCGCGAGTTCGCTCCACGCATTTCGGAACAGGATGTCCGGCGCGCAACGTCGCCTGACCGTCAATGGCAGGAACGTCGGCGCATTGCCGATCGCGAACAATATCCGTTTCAGGGCACGGCTTCGCCGCTTGCGCCATTTCGTCAAAGTTGATGCCATTCCGAGGTGTCTCAAAAGAATCTTTTGCGAATGTATCTCACGACGTTCTTCGGACGCACCGACCTCAGGAGCTGCTTACGGGCGCGTTGCCGAGTGTAATATTGAAAAACCTCGTCATATTTGGCCTGGTATCCGGGAATTGCGGATTGCGTGCCGTTTCGCGCCGCGCCGTCGAAAATCTCCGACACGGCTAGAAGCCCCGGCGGCTTATTGTACCGGAAAGCGCTCAGCCAATCCTCGGGAACATTCTCGTCGAGGAAGATCGGCGGGACCGTTCCGCTATCGGCCAGGAAAAGAAGCTTCGTTCTGAGGCATTTCACGCAGACACCGCAATTGCGAGGTTGGAGCTGTCGATTCCAGCAGAAAGCCAGCGACTCCAAAGCCTCCTCCGATGAGCGAAGATATCGGAGCTTCTCAATGCGTGCGATGTCATCGCCATCCGTCGCAATCCGGGTTCGTCCGTCGTCGAACAAATGATCAGTCGCGGAATTGGTCCCCCAAGGATGCATCATGAACTGCCCGTCGAGACGTTCGTCGGCCGCCAGAACGATGCGCCGATAGCGACTTGCGTGAAAGAACGCGGCGCCTGCAAGTGCGAACGAGTGCGTCAGGTGATGGCCGCCGAAGTTCACGCCATATTCGTGGTACAGCGCGTATGCGTTTGTTCTCACGACGATTCTTGTATCGGACAGGGTCCGCGCGAACGCCGCGGTTTTTTCCATCAGGGCGTTGAAATGGTTTTCATTCGACAACTGATAGTCCATGCCGTGCACCGTCAACAGGTGCTGCCTCATGCCGTTCCTGTGTCTGCGTAATCCGCTGAATGCGGCATCCACTCCTCCCGAATAGAGCAGCAGGTCGCCTGCGTCGTCACTCCCGCCCGGATCCACCTCGATGGTCTCCGCAAAGCTGCACGTGACCACGTCGAAATGCCCCGGCAGCCAGGAACGCCAGATTTCGCTCAGTTTACGGAAGTTCTCGCGCGTCGCACTATGCCCGGCGCCCTTTATATGCAGGTTCTTGCCCAGGCGCATGGCAATCGGCAGGAAGAACCAAGCTGCGAAATCCATCTGACCGCCGCCGAGATTCGATCGATGCGGATGCGAGGTCTGAACAATGATCTCACCGACGCTGCTTCGAAGGGCGTATCCGTTCTCAATGTTCGTGAAATTTATTTCGAGCATCGTTGAGCCTACGAATATGAATGATTGTGCTGGATCGCAAAGGCCTTGTTCAAAGGCCGTCGGGCGATTGTGACAGTGACCGGGAAGGCCCTGCCACTCCACCGGTATTCACCACCCCCCCCCGGCGACGTGTGCACCTCCAACTTTCAAAGGCATCGACGCAATGATATTACCGTGTCTTGGCGTGAAGACCGGAGAATTATACGTGCGTGTGATCACGGACTTCGAGACCGCAAAGTCAATTATCACGTCAAAGAGTTTTGACAACTATTCGATGGCCGACCGCTATCGCGAATTGGAAGCGCGTACAGGTCTTCATTTCCCCCACGCCATAGCGCTCTTGGAACGCCTTCCGGTATTCCTCAACGGCGATATCCATATACGCATTCGCAAGGCGATGGCGCGACAGATATCCCAAACGAAGGAATGCCAGTTCGCCCAGGCACAGACCCTGTTCAAGGAACTACTGCAGGCACATTTCAAGGCAGGTTCCAGATTTGACCTGGTCGCCGACGTAGCCCGGCCGCTCTGGCGCTCCGTTTCCACCGCGATCGTTCCCCGAAACGAGTTCTCGGTGGAACTGGTCGACGAGATTCCGGGCTTGTTCAGCCCGATCCTGTCGATACGCGAGAGGCTTCGCATAGATCGGCTCATCGGTGAATACGCCGAAGTGTTTCCGGGAGAGGACAGCCTCATCCTGCTGTGCCTTGCGGCTCTCGGTGCAAGACCTTTCATCGGTTCGTGGAGCCTCTCGATATATCAGCTCCTCGAGGAAAACCCGGGGCGCGCGCTCTCCGCGATCGCTTGGCCCGAGGCCTACCCCGATAGTTCGCTGACCTATGTCGACCGGGTGTGCAATGATGCGGCGCAGGAACGTGATTTCAGCTTCGGCGAGCGCGTCCGTTGCATGACGCATTACTCCGGCTATTCGATGGAACAGCGAAAGCTGTCCCTTTTCGGCTTCGGAGCGCACACCTGTCTCGGCAAGTCCATCTCGGAAAAAGTCTGGACAATGACAACCCGCGAACTGAGCGGGATCGATCTGGTCCCGAATTGCCTCGGCAAGAACATGAGCCGCCACAGCGACCCTTTTCAGATGCCATCGAGCATGCGCATCGAATTTCGATAGTGCGCGGTCAAGATCGCTGCTGTTCAACCATGCCGGAAAGTGTATGTGCCAGCTCCGAGAGCGTCGACTCGTTTGAGAAGTCCACCGCCTCGATCTGGATATTCAAGGCTTCCTCGATGTCCATTGCAAACTGGAGCGTATCCAGGCTGTCAAAATCGAAGGCGCTCAGACGGACCTGGCCCACATCAACCCCATCGAGCAGAGAGGCCTTTCCCGGAAACATGGTCCGCAGCCTGAATTCGAGCGTGTCCAACACTTCCACATTCATCTTCAACTCCGACTTTCTTTCACGTTCAATCGTTGGGATCAGAGGCGGCACACACCGGCACATGGGCGACAATGTGAACGCACATTCCTCTCCGCGCCAGTCCCTTGACGGAGAGCCGGAATGCCGGCCACGAGCCCGAGCAAACCACGATCGAGCCGCCGCTGCCCCTGTCTGCCGATGCGCCCGTACAACCGTTTCGGTCCCCACTGGTTCGCTCGCGCATGGCCGCACGAAACTCGGCTCTCTCCTACTGAAGCCCATGGAGCCGGAGGTACGGCCGGATCATGCCCTGAACCAGTTCTAGAGGTCAGTAGCGTTCGGCAGGATCACGAGATCGCGGACCGTCACGTGGGGCGGCCGGGTCAGCATGAAGACCACGGCCTCGGCCACCTCTTCAGGCTCCATGAGGCTGCCTTCCCTGAGGGCCTGCTCCATCTTGGCTTTCGGCCAATCCTTCAGGAGCGCGGTGATGACCGGCCCCGGGGCAACGGCCCCAACCCGCACGCCGTCCTTGGCGACCTGGCGTCTCAACGTGTGAACGAACGCCTGCACGGCATGCTTGGAGGCGGTATAGATCGGCTCCCACACGACCGGCACCAGACCTGCTATCGAGCTCGTGAAAACGATGTCTCCGCTCTTGCGCTCAACCATGTGGGGCAGGACCGCCCGCACGGAGCGGAATGCCGCATTGATGTTGAGGTTGAGCATACGATCCCAGGCGTCCGGGTCGCCGGTCACGACCTCACCGCCGACATAGGTGCCGGCATTGGCATGAAAGATATCGAGCCGCCCGGCCGCGCTCAGTATCTGCGGCATCATGCGATCAAGGCTTTCGGGCGCGGTCACGTCAATGGTCAGCGGAATGGCCTCCGCACCCAGTTCGCCGCATACCGCCGCCAGCGCCGCCTGGTCGCGGTCGACCAGCACAACGCGGACGCCCGATGCAATCAGCGCCTTGGCGCATGCGAGCCCGATACCCGATGCGGCGCCCGTGATGGCGGCAACCTTGCCCCTCAGATCCTGTGCCATTTTTCTCCTTCCCGATTTGCTCCCAATCTCGGCGCGTCGAGGCGACGGCCCGGCTAGAGCATTTTCGGCGAAACCAGAATCGCTTACAAATGCTCTAACTCTTCGTTTTTACGCAATTTCTTGGCGCAAAACCGCTCAGCACTACTGCGGGAATCGCTCCAGGTCGATATCAGCCCGTACCCGCTCGCCTTGCCCCGCAGGAAAGGCAGTCCGAAACCCATGACTTCCTCGCGGGAAGGAACGACCGGCGCCGGACCGACAGCGCCGAGGCGAGCTGGGGCGGAACCGTGATGAAGCTCTCCATCGCCATTCCGCCCTTGAAGCCGATCGCGGCAAGCGGCGAACACTTCGTCCCAGGCGATGGTGTCCTTTCCGTCGCTTCGCGGTTTCATTCCATCGCCACACCGCCGTGTGGACGCCAAATCCCCGCACGGCCATTCCCGTGACTTCAATCCTGCGCCATGGCGATCTGGAGCTTCACGTCGCCGGGCCGGCCTTCCGCCGCGCGCTCGAAGGCGGCGATGGATTCTTCGAACCGGAAGGTCTCGGTGATCAGCGGCTTGAGATCGACGCGCCCGGAGCCCATCAGCGCGATGGACCGCTCATACTGGTGTGCATAACGGAAGACCGTCTCCACGCGCAGTTCCTTGGTCGAGGCGGTCGAGACATCGAAAGCGATCGGCGCGATCGGCAATCCGACTGCGACGATCGTTCCTCCGGGCCGCGCCAGGCCCAAGATACCTTCCCACGCCTTTGCCGAGCCGGAACATTCGAAGACGATGTCCGCACCCCATCCATCGGTCAGGTCAGCCACCCTGCCGGTGATATCCGTCTCGCGGATGTTGACGGGAATGACCCCTTGGTACCGCGCGGCGATGTCGAGCTTTGGCTGGGCAAGGTCTGCGACCACCACGCGGGCGCAGCCGCCTGCGAGCGCGGCGATCGCAACCATCGTGCCGATCGGGCCGGCGCCGAGGACCACGGCCGTATCGCCTGGTGCGATCCGGGCCTTTGTCGCCGCCTGCATGCCGACGGCGAAGGGCTCCACCATGGCCCCTTCGGCGAAGCTCACATTGTCGGGCAGCTTGAAGGTGAAGTTGGCGGGATGCACGACGTGGCTGGTCAGCACGCCATGGACGGGCGGCGTCGCCCAGAAGCGGACGGCAGGATCGACATTGTACATGCCCAGCCGGCTCGCCTTCGAATGTGGATCGGGAATCCCCGGCTCCATGCAAACCCGGTCGCCTACCTTGAGGTTCTTTACCCCGGAGCCGACCTCGACGATCGTTCCGGCGGCCTCGTGGCCGAGGACCATGGGCGATTCGACCACGAAAGGCCCGATGCGTCCGTGCGTGTAGTAGTGCACGTCCGAACCGCAGATGCCGACGGTATGGACGGCGATCCTGACCTCGCCGGGTCCGACCTCCTGCGGAAGGTCGATGTCGCGCAGCGCGAGCTTGTCTTTACGCTCCAGAACGAGAGCCCGCATGGTTGCCATGTTTCAAATCCTCCGCGCATGCTTGTCGTTGAGGAGGGCTCGCCTCCCGAATCATTGCTCCGTCCCCGCCGAGGCCCGAAGCGAAGCGGCCGTCTGAGGGTCGATCGGATCAGGATGGCCGGATCGGGACGGTCGGTAGGATCCGACGGTCCATCCGACGTTCCGGCGGCATCATGCCGCCAGAATGCAATTGAATTTTGCATGTTACATCTGTATTAGGCTTTATCAACCGGAATCTGCGGGACTGGATGCCGCATTGGTTCCGGCGTGGGCAGCGGCTGCGAAGGTCCTTCCATGGCCGGGACACGGCGCAGGACCTGCACGGATGCGGCGGCCGTGCCTGCCGCGGGCTTTGCCGCCAGCCGGAACGAGGCCGGCAGCCGCGCGCGCCATTGGCGAGCCAGGGACGGGAGGACAAGATGGAAGACTTCTACGAGAAAGCGCTGGGAGATCTCCGCCGGGTCTTCGCGGGCCTCGACCGAAACGCCGTCGAGAAAGCCGTTGCCGCAATCGCCGAAGCGAACAAGGTCGCCCTCCATGGTGTGGGGCGGGAGGGCTTACAGATGAAGGGCTTCGCCATGCGGCTCTTCCATCTGGGATGCCGGGCGTCGGTAGTGGGCGAGATGACGACCCCGCCGGTGGGACGGGACGACCTCCTCATCGTCTCCGCGGGCCCGGGGGAATTCTCGACGATACTCGCGCTCATGGACGTGGCACGGAGTGCGGGAGCCAGGACGCTCGTGATCACGGCGCAGCCGAATGGCGGCGCGGCAAGGGCGGCGGACCTCGTCCTGTCCGTCCCGGCGCAGACGATGGCAGACGATCGGGGTGCCGCGGTTTCGGTGCTTCCCATGGGTTCGCTCTACGAAGGCGCTCTTTTTCTCCTCTTCGAGCAGATGATCGTCGCCCTTCGCGAGCGACTCGGCGTCTCGGCCGAGGCGATGCGCGCAAACCACACCAATCTCGAATAGGTCTGTCGGTTTCGCCAAAGCGGGAGCAGAAGGCCGTTGAGCCAGCCCTTGGGGATCAATCTCTCGTTCTGCGTCAAGCGCTGGGTAACACCGGAGCTCTGGGCGCCGATTGTCCGCGACCGGCTGGGCGTCAAGCTCGTGCAGTTCTCGTTCGACCTCGTCGATCCGATGTGGCCGGACGACGTGCTTTCACGGCTCGCAAGGCGGCTGAGGGCGGTCCCCGACGATTACGGCATCGAAATCCATAGCGCCTTCATCGGACTGGCGCACTACACCTTCAATCAGCTCCTGCATCCGGACCCTGACATACGCAATTACGCCGAGGCATGGCTGGGACGGGCCTATCGCTTCGCGGCGGAGGCCGGTATCAGGCGCGTGGGCGGCCCGCTTGGCGCGATCGCCTCGCGGCCCGACGGCCAGGAGGCGGAGGACCTGCCGGAGGCGGAATACGCGCAGCTCGTCACTCGCATGCGGCGCCTCGCCCAGGCGGCGGCCGGGGCGGGCCTCGAGGGGCTCTATGTCGAGCCGACGCCGTTGCGGCGCGAGCGGCCCTGGACAATCGGCCAGGCGCGAAGGATGATGCGGGACGTCGCGGACACCCCGGTGCGATGGCAGCTCTGCGTTGATTGGGGGCACGCCACGTTCGAGCCTCTCTACGGGCGTTATCGCGCATCCATGGAGGACTGGCTGAGCGGGCTGCGCGACGATATCGGCGCTGTGCACATCCAGCAGACGGACTTCCAATACGATCGTCATTGGGATTTCACCGAGACCGGCGGCGTCGATCCGGCGGCTGCGGCAGCCATGCTCCGGAGCCTGGTGCCGGACGACCTGCCGGTCTTCCTGGAGGTATTCTATCCCTTCGAACGAGGCGACCGATCCGTGCTTGACGCCGTCACGCGGACCATGGCCATACTCGACGGGGCATTCAGGTGAGGGGCGCTTGAGCGGCAAGGACTGGGTCGCCGCAGATTCTGCAGCGGAAGAAAACTCCGACCATCTTCGTGCGCGTGTGGCGTGGTACTACTTTGCCGCCGGCATGACGCAGCAGGAGATCGCCGGGCGTCTCGGCATCACGAGGCTGCGCGTCAACAAGATCGTCGGGCAGTTGCGCACGGACGGGTCCGTGTTGATCGACATCCGGCTGCCGCTCACGGGCTGCATCGAGCTGGAGGAGAAGCTCAAGGCGCGCTACGGCCTGAAGGACGTAAGGGTCATTCCGACGGCTGGCGATTTTACCGTCATGCAGCGCCTGATCGGCGAGGCGGCCGGCGAAATGCTCGACCAGCTCATATTCGACGGCATGGGCCTCGGTGTGGGTTGGGGGCGCACGCTTTCCGCGGTCCTGAAACGCATGACGCCGCGCCGCTTCTCGCGAAGCTGGGTCTCGACCCTCATGGGCGGACTTACGCGCGGCTCCGGCACGAATACCTTCGAGGTCTCCACCGCATTTGCGCGCGTGCTGGGCTCCGAATGCTTCTACCTTGCCGCGCCGATCTATCTGCCGACGGCCGAGAGCCGCACCGTGCTCACATCACACCACGGAATTGCCGAGACGCTGAGGCGGGTGCGCACGGCCGACATCGCGCTCGTGTCCTGCGGGGACATGTCCAGCCGATCGTTGCTGGCGAGCACGCAGACAATCACCGAGAATATCGACGGCCTGCTGCGGGCCGGCGCGGTCGGAGATCTTCTCGGTCTGTTCCTCGACGAGGGCGGCCGGCCTGTCGATCATCCCCTCAACGAGAGGGTCATGGCCATATCGCCCCTCGAGCTCAAGGCCATACCAGATTCCATCCTGGCGTCCGGGGGGGCGCACAAGGCGCCGATCGTCCGCGCCGTCCTCTCCGCCGGCTATGTGAAGCGGATCGTCACCGACGAGGAGTGCGCGGCGGCAGTGTTGTGAACGCTTCGTGCCCGACGCCGCAGCGCCGCTATTGGGGAAAGCGACGCTCACGCAAGGCGGGCAGATTGATCCCGTCCCTACCGAAGAGGTAGCAGAGCTCGGCGACGAACCCGATCGGCACGACATCGCCGCGATCGGCGGCAAGATCGCCGGACTTGCGCACTATGATCGACTGGTCTCCGGGAAGCACCGCGTGCAGAAGCACCTCACTGCCGAGATGCTCCACGAGTTCGGCGGTCGAACCGATCGCCGCGTCGGTGCGGCCCGCCGCGGCGCTGCCGATCAGGAGATGCTCGGGCCGGACGCCCAGAGTAACCGAATCCCCCTGCGAAAGGCCGTTCGGCGAAACCGGGACGGTGATCCTCGCACCGCCCGGCATCTCCACCGTGACACCCTCGGCCGACAGACCCCGAACAGGGACATCGAGGAAGTTCATCTTCGGCGAACCGATGAAGCCGGCGACGAAGAGATTTCTGGGATGCCGGTAGAGTTCGAGCGGCGCGCCGATCTGTTCGATACCGCCGGCGTTCAGCACCACGATCCGGTCCGCCATGGTCATCGCCTCGACCTGGTCATGGGTCACGTAGACCATCGTCGAACCCAGCCTCTCATGCAGGCCGACCAGTTCGGCGCGCATCTGTACACGCAGTTCCGCATCGAGATTGGAGAGAGGTTCGTCGAACAGGAACACCCGGGGCTGGCGTACGATGGACCGGCCAATGGCGACACGCTGGCGCTGTCCGCCCGACAGTTCCTTCGGCTTGCGGTCAAGCAGATGAGTGATCTGCAGCATGGAGGCCGCTACCTGGAGGCGGTCCTCGATTTCCTTCTCCCCCACCTTGGCCACCTTCAGCCCGAAGGCGATGTTCTCGCGCACTGTCATGTGCGGATAGAGCGCATAGGACTGAAAGACCATCGCCACGCCTCGCCGTGCGGGAGGCCAGGCCGTGACGTCGTCGGCGCCGATGATGATCTGGCCGCCGGTCGGTTTTTCAAGGCCGGCGATCGTACGCAGCAGCGTCGTCTTTCCGCATCCCGAGGGTCCGACGAACACGACGAATTCGCCGTCATCCACGGACAGCGAAACG
>Ga0209915_1003055_pt1 | contig 15231 bp, 17 predicted proteins | sample ThiBiot_750_plan_FD_183952 | JGI IMG/M metagenome (GOLD analysis project Ga0209915, IMG submission 183952) | Wastewater bioreactor microbial communities from Cape Town, South Africa - Thiocy_cont_750_plan (SPAdes) | ecosystem: Engineered > Bioreactor > Thiocyanate-remediating > Anaerobic-Aerobic... | reverse complement strand
AGCGCTTGCTGTCTGCGAAGCGCCGTCCCTCCGAACGAAAATTGAATACCGGACCAACTTTTGGGCTCGCCGGAGGAAAGCCGAACTGCATAGGGGAGAGCTCCATGGCCCCGCCCGCAGCCCGCATAACTGGGCCGGTGTCTCCGATCTTGATGTCGTCTGCCCTCGGCAGGTCGCGTTCGCTTTGATGGGCTGGAATGTCGAGTTGCAGCTGACGCATGAGCTCGCAATATTCGGCCCAGGCGATTTGTTGTTCATAGTCGTTGCACATTGAAGGAACATAGGCCGCACCGTGACGGCCGACGAGGGGAGGCGTTGGTCCATCACTGGCGCGACTACCTCAACATTCAATGTGCCCGGTGAAGGTGAATTCATTCAGGAGCGCGGGTATCGACCAGGGACCTGCAGCATGTGCCGCTCCGATCCGGAGCAGAGCCCGCCGGGCGGAGAGATGATGCGTCCGCGACAGAGGATCATCGTCGCAATGGTCCAATAACCGGCGCCTCCACGACGGCGGTTTGCTCAATTGGGATCCGGTTACCGGGGCTGTGGGGGGAGGCCACAAACCATCTGGAAGAGCACCTGCGTAGTCTCGTTCCGCCTGTGGCGCGTTCCCCCCGGTAACAACGGTAACATCGGTAACTTTCGGGTCTCCTACTGTGTGTGCCGCATGGGCTGCAGGATGCAAATGTTACCGTTGTTACCGTTGTTACCGGGGTTTCAGGAGGAGGGATTTGGTGCAGCACGGCCCGCGAGGTCATACAGTCCGCGCCCGGTTTTCCGCACTTCTCCGGCCTTTCCCATGGAGTGAAGTAGCTTGCGGGTGTTACCGCTCTTCATACCGGTAACACCCGAGATCTCGGCCGGTGACATCGGCTCGCCTGCGCCTTCAAGCGCCGCCAGGATGATCCCGCGCTCGGTTGAGCGGCGAACATCCGCCGCTTCGCCAATCAGGGTCCAGAGGCCGCCATCGAATCTGAGGGCGGTCTCCTTCTCCTCGACGTCACGTCCGCGGACGTAGAGGGTCGTGCCGGCGCCCTTGCGATCGAGTACAAGCGTGGTATTCGCGCAGGCGGAGAGGCCGTTGGATCCGCTCAGGGCTTCCAGCGGGTCTTCTGCGCCGCCTTTTCGGACATGGTGCAGGCACACCACCGCGAGCTTCTTTTCCGTTGCCCAGGTCTGCAAGGGCGAAAGCGCGGCGTAATCGCTCTCGTAGGAATTCTGCCTCGGTCTGGCCGGCGGCTTGACCCGCTGGAACACGTCGACGACGATCAACCGCGGCTTCACGACTGCCGCGAACCAGCCTTCGAGCGCCTCGATGAACCCGCCTGCGAGGGCAGGGGCCTCGCACAGCCATCGCAGGCGCGACAGATCGGGCTGGTTCATCTGGCTGGGGAAGATCGTTCTTATCCGCCGCTGAATGCGACGCTGGCCGTTCTCCATGTCGATATAGAGCACGTCGCCCTTTTCGCAGAAGATGGAGCCCATGGCCGCGCCGCCGCAGGCGACGGCGATGGCCCAATCGATGGCAAGCCACGTTTTGCCCAGCTTCTGCCGACCCGCGAGGATGCTCAGCCCCTCAGGCACATATCGGGGTACGATCCAGCGGATAGGCGGGAACGTCATTGCCATCAGCGCCGTCGTATTGACCAGCGCAAGTCGGGGACGCCGCTTGTGGCGCTCTTCGAATTCGGCGGCGGGAATGGTTTCCATGTCCATCATGCCACCTGCCGCTTCTGGGAAATGACGAAGAGTTCCGGCAGCCGGCTCGGCCGCATGTGCCGCCGGTAGGTGGGCAGCAGGGTTTCGACGATGGCAATGCGCGGGGAATCCCGCAGCCGGTCGAAGGCGTTGGCCCAGTCGAGGACCACGATGCCGTCGCGCTTGGCCCTGAGCCAGTCCAGCGGATCGGCGAAGATGTTGAGCGCGCAGTCGAAGGCATAGGTGCCGGCCTTGGTGATGGTCTCCTCGCCGAGAGCAAACGCGCGGCCGGCGAAGGTCGACATCTGAGCTCTTCGGGGTTGCCAGAAGACGTAGTCCTCGGGCTCCTCGAAGGCGAGCCAGCGCTCGCCATCATCGGCATGTTCGAAGAGGCCGTCGTGAGCCGCAGAGCCGGTCGCGACGAGCATGGGGGAGGGATGGACCATGGCCTCGACCGACACGCCCTGGCCGACGAGCCAGCCAAGCTCCGCGTTTGTCGGGGTGGTCAGCCAGACTTCGGAACGGGTGGGGTTCATTTGCGCCTCCCGGTGCCGAAGGCGTGCTCGGCAAGAACGAGCGCAACGGGAAGGGAGACCGCGCAAAGCCTCAGAATATGTCGGGCTTGCCGTTCGCGTGCGGCTCCGCTATCCAATTCGATGTCATCTTTGCCAGCCAGCACAGTGACATCGACCCGGTGAGCGCCTGCATGCGCCGCCGGGTCTTCTCTATCATCCACCATCGTCTCACCTCCACGAGCCGAGGATCGAGGAGTGGGTTTCGGCGCGGCGGCGCCGCTCGTAGGTCTCCACGTCCGACAGCGCGTAGACGACCTTGCCGCCAAGCTTCAGATAGTGCGGACCCGTCTTCAGCCAGCGCCATCTTTCTAGTGTGCGCGGGCTGAGTCGCCAGCGATGCGACAGTTCCTGCTGGTTGAGGTAGGTGGGTGTCATTGCGAATTCCTTCGGCTTTCAGTCATTGATGCCGAAGAATTTCGCGCAGATGTCGCCAGACCGTCGTCCCCCTGACTTCCAGACGAGCTTCCAGATTTTGCTGGTTCTCTAGATCTGGAACGTCCAGACGCCACCGCTCGACCGCAGGTACTTGCGGAGCTCGGGCCAATGCATGTTACCGAAGGCCTTGTCAAAGGAATTTCCCGAGAAGCCCGCCTTCTGCATGACCGCGGCGGCTCTGATCGACTGGCCTTGCTGATGTGCGTCGACCAGAAGCCGCAGAAGCTGGCGCTGCTTCTTGCCGCCCACGCACACGATCTTTTCGCCGTGGATGAACAGCGTGCTGTCGTCGGCCGAGAGTTGAACCGGAGCGGACACTTTCTCGACCGGGCGTCCTGCGATGCGGGCTGCGAGTACCGCCAGGTCGATATGCGTGCCGTCGATTGCCAATAATGCATCGGCAATGAACACCATGGTGCCGCGCAAAAGCTTCAGGGTGGGCAGCCGATCTCTCGAGGTGCTTGTCAAGACGATGCGCATGTCACCCGGCGGACGAGCATCGTGCTCGGCAAGCAGCGAACTGGCCGATCCCGATTGTGCCAGCCGGCGGGCAAACCAGATCGAGCAGTTTCTGCCGCCGATATAAGCGGTGCCGATTTCCCAGATCAGCTTGCCACCATCGAGCGCGAACGGTGCTTGCCATCCGAAGTTGATCTGGTTCCCGAACAGCAGTTGGAACAGCCGTCGCAGGTCCGGCTCGTAAAAAACCAGCTTCTCCTGCTCGACCGATGTCCATCCGGAAAACGAGCTGTGATAGCCAAGACCTCGCTCGCCTTCACGCCCGACGAGGCGAGGCCGATCGTCGTCATCCTCGTCGGTGATGGTGTTTTCGTAGCCTGCCGGAACGAGAAGTCCAGTTTCGACGAGCTGGCCGCCCTGCACACCATGATAGTCGACGCTCGCACGCGTGACCGCGAATTTCGGCGCCTCTATGAGCCCGAACAGCAGATGAAGGGCGGCAGCGCCCGGCTCGTTCATTGGTCAGCGACGAGGCCCCACCTTTGGAGATACTTGTTGGCGACCACGCGCTCGATCTCGCGTTGTTCCTTGATATTGGATCGATGCGGCTGCGTGATCGTGATCGGCAGGCTGCGCACTCGGTTGCTTTTGTCGGGCTTGTACCAGACGACAAGCTTCACCTGGCCAATTCGGTAGTCGGTGCTCAGTGCGCCGTCGCCCAGCCGCTGGTCGACAACGCTCCAGATGTCACCGCCGTTCTGTCCGAGGGCTTCAACCGTAATACGTTCCGCGCTTGAGTCGACGGGATGGAGGCGGAGCAGTGAAACATTGACCGCCTCGATGCCGTCGGCCGACTCGGTTGGGAACTTGTGGCGGCTCTGAAGCACCGAAAGATTGTAGATATGCGCAGGTCGGAGCGCGAGATCCTCCTCGCAGCCGAGCAGCGTTGTGCCGAAGGCGCGAACCACATCCTCGCGCGTGGCGCGATGGGCGGAGACGCACTCGATCGTCCCGCTTTCCGGCTCGTACATGACGGCGGCCTCGATCACGGAAGACCTTTCCTGAATCACCAGCTTGCCCTCGATGAAGGCGTGCTCCGCGTTCGGCCTGTCTTCCCGGTATATGTTGATCTGCGTGAGCTCTACCATTGACTCGTCTTCAGCCGTGGAGTCGCCGAAGGGCTCCGGATGCGATCGGTCGAACACTTCGATCTCGACATTGGGCGTATCGAACGCCCTGCGCAGCGCGACCTTGAATGCCTCCCGCGCATCTGGATCCGTTCTCAGCTGGATGCCCTTCGGCCCTACGAAGGCGTTCCATTGTTTTCCATAGCGGCGCTCGTCGGCGTAGAGGAGGTCTTCGGCCCTGCGAAACCTGTCTGGGTCCTCAAGCCACAGCCAGAGCGCTCGCGCATGCGCGGACTTCAGTCCGTCGAGTTCTTCCTTCAGCGTCACATCTCCAAGGGCAACCTGGCCGCTCTCGGTTGCCATCCGGTCGATGGCTTCGATACCGCCAAAAAGCCTGCCCCGCGCTCCTGGCGCCCGCTCCCCGAGCGCGGCCTCTATTTGGCTTGCCATATGGGAGGGCGTGCCCTCGTACGACTCAAGCGCGACGGAATGCTTGGCCAGGAACCGCACGAGAAGCTTCTCGGGAACCCGGCTGATGAAATTGCGTATGCTGGTCATTTTGTCCTCCCCCGCGGACGCTGGTCCAGACGGGAAGTCTCTCCACCGGGAGTTACGTGGCTCTGAAACAAAAGCGTTGGATTTGAAGCTTCCCGGCGGGCGCCGACACTTTTGTTTGCGCTCGCCTGCGCTGCCCCCCTCTCGCTGCTGGAGACGAGTTCGAACCGGGTCTAGGCCGCAGGGCATGGTTCACCACACAAAGGACCTTGATGGCCGGGCCGCAGGCTCCAATCCCATCCCCGCCAGCATGCTTTCTCCGGCCGAACGCCGCTCTGAACTCTGCCGGATCCTAGCCATCGGCCTGGTTCGCATGGGGCTGCGGCAGTCAAGCGAAGGTTCTGCCGGACCGGAGAAGAGTTCGCTGGACTTCATCGCCGACTGGAGCGGTCATGCAACCCGGACAAGAGAAGGGGAATGCCGCCCGTGAGCGATGATGTGCTGGCGCGCCTTGCCGCGCTGAAGACCGCGACGACGCCTGAGTTGAAGCAGCAGTGGCGCGACCTGTTCGACAGCGAGCCGCCGCCGTTCAATCGGCGCTATCTGGAGAGCCGCCTGGCCTACAGGATTCAGGAGCTGACCTATGGCGGCCTCAAGCCCGAGACGGTTCGGCGGCTGGAGCGGCTCGGCGAGGAGCTTGATGGAGGGAACGTTGCCACGCGCCGCATGCGGGCCGACCTGAGGCCGATCGCCGGCACCAGGCTCATCCGCGAATGGCAGGGCGTCGAGCAGGTGGTGACAGTCACGGCAGACGGCTTCGAGTGGCAGGGGCCGGCCCTACAAATCGTTGTCCGCTATCGCACGCGCCATCACCGGCACGCGATGGAACGGCTGGGTGTTCTTCGGGCTCAAGAACCACCGGAGGGCGGCATGAACGGGCCCGCTGAGACTGCGAAGATCGTCCGGAAACTCCGCTGCGCCGTCTATACCCGCAAATCCTCGGAGGAGGGGCTGGAACAGGAGTTCAACTCGCTCCATGCCCAGCGCGAGGCCTGCGAGGCCTATATCGCCAGCCAGCGATCCGAAGGCTGGGTGCTGGTGCGCGACCAGTATGATGATGGCGGCATCTCCGGCGGAACGCTGGAACGGCCCGGCCTCAAGCGCCTCATGGCCGACATCGAGGAGGGGCTGGTCGACGTGGTCGTGGTCTACAAGATCGACCGCCTGAGCCGCTCACTCGCCGACTTCGCGAAGCTGGTGGAAGTGTTCGACCGGAACGGTGTGACCTTCGTCTCCGTCACCCAGTCCTTCAACACCACCACCTCCATGGGGCGGCTGACGCTCAACATCCTGCTCTCCTTCGCCCAGTTCGAGCGGGAGGTGACGGCCGAGCGCATCCGCGACAAGTTCGCCGCGAGCCGCAAGAAGGGCATCTGGATGGGCGGGGTCCCGTCCTTCGGCTACGAGGTGAAGGACCGCAAGCTCGTCGTCAACGAGGCGGAGGCGGCCGAGGTGCGGTGGATCTTCGAGCGCTTCCTGGAGATCGGCTCCGGCACGGAACTGGCGCGGGAGCTTTCCGCCCGAAGGATCAGGACCCGGCAAGGCAATCTCATCGACAAGAAGACCGTCTACCGGATCCTCAACAACCGCACCTATCTGGGCGAAGCCGTCTACAAGGGCACGAGCTATCCCGGCGAGCACAAGGCCATCATCGAGCAGGATGTCTGGGACAAGGTCCACGCCATCCTCAAGACGAGCCCGCGCAGCCGCGCCGCACGAACCCGGGCCGACACGCCGGCCTTGCTGAAGGGGCTCATCTATGGACCGGACGGTGCCGCCTTCTCGCCGACGCACACCCGCAAGGGCGGCAGGCTCTATCGCTACTATGTCAGCCAGACGGTGCTGAAGCACGGGGCAGGGGCCTGCACCATCGGCCGTATCCCGGCAGGCGAGATCGAGGCTGCCGTCCTCGACCAAATGCGAGCCGTGTTCCGCCAGCCCGAGATCATTGCGGGGACGTGGAAAGCTGCACGCGTCCACGCCGACAGCATCACCGAATCCGACGCCCGCGCGGCCCTGCAGCAGCTCGATCCGCTGTGGGACGAGCTCTTCCCGGCCGAGCAGGCCCGTATAGTCGCGCTGCTGGTCGAGCGCGTCGACATCGGCACGGAGGGACTAAACGTCCGGCTGCGCGTCGATGGGCTTAGCGGCATTGCGCGTGACATGCTGGCCAAGGACGTGGGGCAGGCTGCATGAAGACGACTAGATCCACGGCCGAGACCGTCACGCTCCACGTCCCGTTCTGTTTGCCGAGGCGGGCGCAAGGAGATGCAGCTTCCCGCGGGTGCCCCTGCGCAGCCCAAGGCCGACAACACGCTGGTCAAGGCGCCGGCCCGCGCCTTCCGCTGGAAGCGGATGCTGGAATCCGGTGAGTTCGCCACTATCGCCGAACTGGCCGAGCGCGAACGGATCACACCATCTTACGTGACCCGCGTGCTGCGGCTCACGCTGCTCGCGCCCGACATCGTCGAGGCGATCCTGGATGGGAAGCAGGGGCCGGAGGTGACGCTGGTGTGTATGCTCGAGCCGTTTCCCGTCGAGTGGTTTCAGCAGATGCTGCCCAATTGAGGACGAGCGCTGGCGCTCAATATGGATCCTGACGGGTGGCTTTGCGCCCCAAAGAGGTCGTTGCAGCCAACCCGAGCAGGTCCTGGAACCTGGCGGCGGGCGCAAGACCATGCATGGGGGTCACCCTCGCTCACCAGCCATGCCCGTGAAGCGCCCGAAGCGAAGGGCCAGGGTCGGCAACACAACAAGGTTGAGCAAGGTAGACGTGACGAGTCCTCCCAAAATGACGACAGCCATGGGGCCTTCGATCTCGTTGCCCGAGGCGCCGCTCGTCAAGGCGAGCGGCATGAGCCCGAGAGCCGTGACAAGCGCCGTCATCAGGATGGGGACAAGACGCTCGGATGCGCCCCTGACCGCTGTCTCCAGTCCCCAGGGGGCGCCTTCCACATAGACGAGATGCTCGTAGTGGCTGACGAGCATGATGGAATTGCGGAGCGATATTCCGAAGAGCGTCACGAATCCCACCATGCCCCCCAAAGAAAGGTCTCCGCCCGTCAGCAGAACACTGATGACGCCGCCGACCAGGGCGAATGGAAGATTGGTCATGACAAGAACCACCGCGCGACCGCTGCGCAGGGCAAGGAAAAGCAGGATAGCGATGCCGGTCAGGGCCATGGAACCGTAGGTCATCAGATCGCGTTGCGACTGGCTGAGCGCCTCGCCCTCTCCGGAGAAGATGAGGTAGGACCCCTTCGGCATTGACACGTCGCGCGCGACAAGCCCCTTCGCTTCCCGCACGAAATCGTTGACCGTGCGCCCGCCAACGTTCACCAGGATGGTCTGGACGCGCTGTCCGCCATCATGCGCGATCTGGTAGCGGCCCGAGACCTGCCGAATGTCGGCCAGTTCCCGCAAGGGAAACGCCTGACCAGCCAGATTTCGGATCAGCAGGTTGCCGATCTCATTGACGCTCGCGCGTGCCTTGGACTCGAGGGCGACTCTTATGTCGTAGGTTCGGCTCCCATCGTAGACCTGTGCCATCGTCGCGCCTTGAAAGGCGGTCTGGATCGCGTCGAGAACATCGAGGGCGCGGAAGCCATAGCGACTGGGCTGCTCCGTCTTCAGCCGCACGGAAATTTCCGGGATGCTGGCCGGGGATTCCACGCGAACGCTCGCGGCTCCGTGGATCTTGCCCAACAGTTGCGCGATTTGCTGCGCCTTCTGGTCGATGACATCGAGGTTGTCGCCGAAGACCTTGATGGCCAAGGGCGCAGTAGCGCCGGAAATGGTCTCGTCGATCCTTTCGACCAGGAACGTGTTGACCGACGTCGTAGTGCCGGGGAAGGCCGACAGGACACTCTTGATCTGCCGCAGGATCGCGTCCTGCCGCGCGGACGAAACAGGCTTGAGGCCGACTTCAAATTCGCTGAGCTGCACGCCGACCGGATCGACAACCTCGTCGGCACGGCCTGCTCGCTGGGCGACCATGCGCACACCCGGGATCTTCATCAGCTGGTGCGAAATCAATGCTCCCACGCGCATCGACTCGGCCAGCGATGAACCTGGTATCAGCCCGACATGGATGATGTAGTGGCCCTCGCGAAGCACGGGCATGAAATTGCCGCTCAAGAACGGCACGGCCCCCAAGGCGGCCACGCATAGGATCGCCACCATCGCGATCATGACCCGCGAACGCTCTTCCATCCGACGCAGCAGCGCACCATAGCGTGTCTTGAGCCAGCGCAGCATTCGCGGGTCGTGGACAGGCAGATCACGCTTGCGAAGGAGCGCCAAAGCCATCGCCGGCGTGAGGGTGAGAGCCACCGAAAGGGACGCCAGCACCGCAAGGATATAGGCGATGCCAAGCGGAGCAAAGAGCTTGCCGGCGACACCGGACAAGGACAGGACGGGCAGGAATACCAGTATCACGATGAATGTCGCGAAGACGACGGAACTGCGGACCTCCATCGACGCGCGCAGGACCACGCGCAAGGCAGGCAGGGGATTCTCGCGAGCCATGTTCTCTCGCAGTCTGCGGTAGATGTTCTCCACGTCGATAATGGCGTCGTCGACCACCTCCCCGAGGGCGATGGCAAGGCCACCTAGCGTCATCGTGTTGAGTGTGACCGCGAGGCCATTCAGGACGATGATGGCCAGCAGCAGCGATAGCGGGATCGCAATGGCGGAGATGATCGCCGTTCGCATGTTCAGAAGAAACAGGAACAGGACCGAGACGACCAGCACGGCACCGACCAACAGCGCGTTGCGCAGATGGTCGGTGGCCCGCAGGATGAAGGTGGCGGGACGGAATATGTCAGGGTGGAGGCTAACCCCGTCTTTCACGAGTTCCGGCTGAAGCGAGGCCAGCCGCTTCTCAAGCCCCTTCGTCACGGCGAGAGTATCGGAGCCATATTGGCTCTCCACCACGACCATGACCGCCGGGTTTGCCATGATAGACGCGGCACCGACCGGAAATGCCGCCGCATAGGTGACGCTCGCGACATCCCCGATATGGATGCCGACGCCACCCTTCCAGCTCAGGACGGCTCCGGCCAACTGGGCCGGTGTCAGCACTTGGCCATCGGTGGTGACCGCCATGCGCTGGTTGGAACCCTCGATGAATCCCGCGCCGCGCACGCCCGTCGCGGTATGCACGGCACTCATGACATCGCTAATGGAAAGGCCGTAGCGCACCAGCTTGGAGGGGTCGACCTGAACCTGAAGCTGCCTTGCGGCACCTCCAAACACGATTGCGTCGGCAACACCGGGTATGTCGAGAAGCTGGGGTCTGATCGTCCATTCCGCGAGATCATGCAGCTCCAACAAGGAGCGCCTCTGGGATGTGATACCGACAACCAGGACGACGCTGGTGGTCGTCGTAAGCGGCAGGAGCTTCGGCGGCTGCGCGCCTACCGGAAAGGTGACCGACAGCCCGGCAAGGCGCTCGCTCACCAACTGCCTTGCCTGAACGACATCGGTGCCGTCATCGAAGACGATCGTCACGACGGAAAGGCCTTGAAGCGATTTGGAGCGCATTGACTTGACGCCAAGCGTGCCTCCAAGGGCATTTTCGATCGGTTGCGTCACCAGCGTTTCGACTTGCTCGCTCGAAAGCCCCGGTGCCTCCGTCTGCACGACCGTCATCGGAGGGGCGAACTCTGGGAACACGTCGAGTTTTGCCTGCGTCAGGCTGTAGATCCCGTAGGCACAGGTGATGACCGCCAAAGCAAAGATCACGCCACGAAAGCGCAACGAGAAGCTGACGATCGCCCTCAGCATCGCTCGCATCCCCGACGCGTCGCGGTGCCTCCGGTTGTCTGGACGGCTAGTCGTCGCATTCCGGAGGGTCTTTACATGTGGTTGTTATGTCCTTCGGCTGCAGTTCCTGAGATAACAGAAGCTGGGCACCCTGGACGACCAGCTTTTCTCCGGCCTTGAAGCCGCCGTCCGCGACGAGGCCGCCCGCCACCGGTATGGCGGCACCGATGGGCCGCCTCGAGAACTGGTCCGGCGCGATCCTGACAAAGACCCACTGCCGCCCGCCGTACCAGACCACGGCCGCATCGGGGATCATGATGCCCTTGTCGGCCGCACTATCCTGACCCGCAGAAGCGCGCGCGACAGTTCGCATGTCGACCGGCAATGCCTGGCTGGCGAGATAGAGATAGGCGTCGCCCTGCACGCTCGGATCGATCTGCGGCGCGACCGAAATCTTGCTAGCGGCGATCGCCTGGCCCCGGGGTCCATCGACTTCGATATCGGTTGGCGTCCGGGCTGCCTGGCCCGGAGGAAACGAAACCATCACCACCGATGCGTGGCCCTCGGCCAGCCGCGAAAAGACGTCCGGATCCTTCCCGGTCATGGCTGCGGCAAGTGTGTCGCCGAATTGTTCGCGTGTGGTGATCACCAGATTGTCGACGGCAGCATCGGACGATTTCAGCTTTGCATGGTCGTTCTCCATCGCGACCTGCGCGTCCTGGAGGTTCTTTTCGGAGACCCCGTGATACTGCTTGTAGAGGACCTGCTGCCTTTGATACTGCGCCGCCGATACGTCGGCCTTGACCTTGGCCGCGTCGCGATCCGCCACAGCGGCAATATAGCGATTATGAAGATCGAAGTAGGGCTTGAGATCAACGACCGTGGCGTAGGCCACCTGTCCTGCCGGTACCTCGGCCGCGGCTAGAGGCGCCACCTCGATCCCGCTGGCCTGCTGGACATTGGGAGCGACGGTAACGATGAGTGCCCCGTCGGCACTGCCGGTCTGCCCGGCCTGAGAGGGTGAAGGGATTTGAAACGACGGCTGATCCGGGGCGAGATCACGATAACCGACAGCGCCGATAGCGCCCGCCACGAGCACCACCCCGCATATCAACAAGGGCACGCGAGGCTTCACTGGGCAGTCCCGTCCCCGTGATCGGACCCGGATCCGTTCTCGGGTGGGCCTCCGAGTCTCCCCATGACCTCATCCTGCACCTCGAAGACGCGTTGCGCGTAATCTTCGAGGAGGGCCTCGCATGTACGAAGTTTCACGGAGGCCTGCTCGGCCAGTTCACCTCCGTAGAAGTCCAGCTTCTTGATCTTTTCGAGCCAGTTCTGGAGCTTCTTGAGGTCCGTGTCCTCCTCTTCAAGCTCCGCGTACGTGAACTTCTCGATGGCGAACTCCTTGGCGATCTCCGCCTCGAAGCCCTCGCAACGGCCTATGAACTCTCGGTACTGGTCGTCGCGATCCTGCTTGAACCGGGCGACGACCTTCTCCTCCTGGGAACGGTCAAGCGCGACGGTTTCCAGGATGACGGCCTCTCCCCCCATCCTCCGGATCTCGTTCTCCAGCATCTTGAGCTGCCGCACATGCTCGTCGGTCTGCGGCAACAGGCAAACGCCGTTCTGAAGGTAGACCGCGCCCATTGCCTTCAGCCGCCGCCACAACGCAACGCGCTTGCTCGCGGGTTCGGGCGGGACCTTATAGGTCAGGAGCAGCCAATTCGAGCGCTTCATCGTTCGTACTTTTCTGTAACCATCGTAACATGTCAATTCATTTCCCTGTTACCTCATTGGCACCAGCACCGGACTTTATCGGCGTGTCGTCTCTCGTGATCGGCGCCATCTGGTTTTCTCTTCGCGTGTTCAGCATGTCGCCGCTTCCACGGAAGGAATTGATGCCCAGCTATCTTGCCTACGCGCTTGCCGCGCTCGCCGAGATCGGTGGCTGCTTCACCTTCTGGGCATGGCTGCGGCTCAATCGCACGCCACTGTGGGTAATTCCCGGCATGGCGGCGCTGGCGCTGTTCGCCTGGCTGCTGACGCTGATCGACAGAAATGAGGCCGGCCGCGCGTTCGCGGCTTATGGCGGCGTCGATATCATCGCCGCGATCGGCTGGATGTGGGCGGTCAAGCTCAATGCCCCCGACCGCTGGGATATGATCGGCGGCCTGATTTGCCTGGTCGGATCGGCGATCATTCTGCTTGGCCCTCGGAGCACCTGAGGCAACCGCAATAGACTGCGACTCGCGGTCAGGGCGCTGCGGTCAGGCGGCGCCGAAAATGGCGGGCGGCGGTCTTCGTTGCTGCGCGTTTCAGCGAGGGCAGCTATCCGCCCGCCACGCCCGGGAAACGGACCGGCCGTTGTCGGCCCCCATTCGGGCCGGCCGCTATGCACCCCCATGGCCTGCCGGTGGAGGTTTCGGCCACAAAGACGGCGGCGGAAAGCTCTGCCAGTGATCGGAACAGCTATGCCAGCGAAGGAATTCCGCCGGCGAGAGATGAACTTATGGTCATCGCCCATCAACAACCGCTGGCCCCGTTCAGACCATCTCCATCTTTCCATCTAACCGAGTTCTTGCAGCTTCACGGCTCCCGGTCGCGGGCACCAGTTCTCCCACCCTGCCAAGCCCATAGGGCGGCATTCCCGAGTAGACCGCCTCATACTGCCCTGCCTTGACCAGGTAGGTTTCATGCCAGATGCCCACGTCCCCGCGTGAGCCTTTCATGACCTTGTTGAATGCCAGCTAGGCAGGCCAGTGCTTCTGGTCCTGGCTGCGAGCGTAAGCCTCCAGATGATCGAAGCTGCGCCAGTACTGGGTGATGCCCTTCATGCTCAACCCGTTATGGCCGAGAAACCCGCTTTCGGGACCGGCTGCCGCCAGTTCCTTCAGCATCTTCGGCATGGCGGTGAAGACCGGCCACCACTTGTGGATCTTCCAAGGCTTGTTGATGCGCATCCCGATCAGGAAGACCACAAAATCCCCATCCAGCTTGGCTGCCATGCGCTCCGGTATGACCCTCGCCATGTTCGCTTCCTCCTCAAAGCGCGGACCGACGGCCAGCCTTGACGAGTTGCTTGTCAGCCCTGCCGCGTCATCCACATTACATCGGAGGCCGGCCGCTGGGCAGTCCCGCCTTGAACTTGACCGCTGAATGTTCCTATTTCGTTCCGATGACGCAGGTAATCGATGCGCTGGGCAAGGCCGCCCGGCACGGCATGGTCCTTCAGGCGGAGTGCAGGGGCGGCAACATCCGCTACTTCATGGCAAGCGATCTGGCGTCGGTCTATGGGCTCGGGCGGGACATCCGCTCCTGAAGTTCAAGTGCACCCGATGCCGGCCCAAGCCGGTGAACGTGCTGGTGCTTGAGGTGGATTACGATCGGATGCCGAAGATCAATGTCTGGAAGCCAAGACGGGAGGGTCCAGGAGGGAAGGTGACGTGGATGTCGAGGCGGCTCAAGGGGTAGGAACCAGCAACGTTTGCCGCACAGGCCTTCTTCGGCTTGGCGTCGCCGCCGCCCCGATCACGCATTTCACTCCTGTGCAGCTTTCGGCTTATCTACCAGCCTCTCGACCAGGCGTCTCAACTCTGACGGCGTCGTGTGGCCGGCCATGACCTCGTGATAGCCGATGCCTGCTCGTCGCAGGGCCTCCTTCTTGACCGCATCACGTGCCGCAGCCGCTTTCTGATGATGTCCGGTGCCGTGGTATTCGATCGCGTGCCTTGGTTGGCAGTCATCGTCCATGAGAAGCAGGTCAACGCGTTTCGAGTTGATGCAGCTATAGGCCTCTGCGTCCTTGCTGCGCAAAATTTCTCCCAATGACACCTGGGCCATCACCTGCCATCCGGGATTACAGGCGATAACCATTTGGTCGAGTTCCTTGAAGACACGGGCTTCACTCTTGTTGAGGAGCGGCTGAATTGTGAAGTCCGCGGCTATCACGATCCGAAGCTGATCGGCTGCATCGCGCTGCCTCGGCTGAAAGTGCACAATCTTCGGCATCCTGAGTCCGTGCTCGATGTTGGCCTGGCTATACTTCCTCTCCCAGCGCCATCGGTTCTTCTGTCGCCATGCTCGCCGTCTTATCTCAGCCTGAGAGCGCTCAACAAGAATGCCGAGAAAAGCCCCTGTCAGCAGAATGACAATTAGTAAGGCAGGGTTCTGGATCAGATATGAAAGCTCGGGCGACATATTCAAAATTATCATACCGGGCAGAAGATACCAAGAATGCTCGCGTGTCGGATGGAATTGTCAGTCGAACGCGATCAAGGCAACTTCAGCAACAGAACGCCAAGCACCTGACGGCTGAGGTCTTTACCAAGGAGGGTGCGTCTAACCCTTCTCTGCCGCCTCCGCCCTCTCGACAACCGCCAGCCCATCATCCGGCAACGGCCGCTGCAGCTTGATGCCTTCCTCAATGGGCGCGTCAAGCCACGTGTTGACCTCCTCCGGGCTCGTGAGGATCACCGGCATGGCCTTGGCATGGATAGGCTTCACCACTGAATTCGCCTCGGTGGTCAGGAAGCCGAATAACTCGAAGTCTCCTTCGCCCTCCTTTTTCTTCCGCGTGCCGTGCCACTTCGTCCAGATGCCGGCGAACACGAAGA